>Ga0351949_1129_pt1 | contig 10847 bp, 7 predicted proteins | sample BONcelT113001G15_FD_206856 | JGI IMG/M metagenome (GOLD analysis project Ga0351949, IMG submission 206856) | Enriched cells from coal bed in the Powder River Basin, Montana, United States - BONCAT cells T11 rep3 HSBNCT.T11.300.1.G15 ... | reverse complement strand
ACGACTTGTTAATTATTTCTGACATAAATTTTAGCTGGAATACTTTCTGGGATGCCAAAACAGTAATGACTGAAAACGGATGGACGGCAGAAATCAGAATCCCGTTTTCCAGTCTGCGGTTTCAATCAGAAAATGGAAAAACCCGGATGGGGATGATTAGTATGAGATCGGTCGCTGCAAAAAGGGAAACGGTAACCTGGCCTGTTCTTTCTGCGAATTTTACCTATCCCTTCTGGAAACCATCACTTTGCACATTGGTTGAATTTGAAGGGCTGGAGCCTAAAAAACCTGTATATATTTCCCCTTATGTTACTACCGGTATAGGCCAGTTAAATAAAAAAAACGAATCTGGAACAGGTTATGAAATGACCTCAACTTTTAAAAGAGAGGCCGGGCTCGATATAAAATACAGCCTTACCAACAACCTGACGGCAGACCTTACCCTCAATACCGATTTCGCCCAGGTAGAAGCCGACAACGAAGTTATTAACCTCACCCGGTATTCTCTTTATTTCCCTGAGAAGAGAAATTTTTTCCTTGAAAAAGCCGATGTATTCGATTTTTCTCTGCTGGGAAACAACAATTTGTTTTACAGCCGCCGGATTGGCTTATACAACGGAAATCCGGTGCGTATTTACGGTGGAGTGCGCCTGACCGGAAGAGTGGGTGAATGGGATGTGGGATTCCTGGATATGCAAACAGAAAAATTTGCAGAAAATCCATCGGAAAACTTTGGAGCGATCCGTACAAAACGGAAGATTTTTAATGCCCACTCCTACGTTGGAGGGTTGGTTACCAGCAGGCTGGGTGCCAATGGGTCGTATAATGTGGCTTATGGCATCGACGGTCTGTTCCGTGTAGCCGGCGATGATTTCCTGACCCTGAAATGGGCACAGACTTTTGAAAACGACTTGGAGAACAATGTGTTTGACACTTCTCCAACACGTTACATCACCCGATGGCAGCGACGGAAAGAAACCGGGTTTGCTTATGATTTTATCTACTCCTGGTCGGGAAAGTATTTTAACCCGGGAATCGGGTTTGAAGTTAAACAGGATTACCATGGGCCGCAAGCAACCCTTCAATACGGCTGGTTGCCGGGAAAAGAATCAATTCTTAGGCATCATAAAATTTCACTTGAATCCTACAGGTGGTGGAATACCATTTCGGGCGACCACGAAACGACCAATGCTGTTTTACAATGGGATTTTGATGCGAAGAAAGGATCCTCATGGTATTTCGCTGCCCACTGGAACTTGGAGAACCTGCCCGGGACCTTAATTTTGGGAAACAACCAGGCAACTGTTCCAGCCGGAGAATATTCATTCGTTAATTTCAGCGGCTTATATGAATCATCTGTAACTAAAGCTTTTTCATACTCATTGTTTACCAATGCAGGCCATTTTTACGACGGCTGGAAATGGTCATTCTATACGATTCCAAACCTGAAAATCGGCACCGACTATGATATCGGGCTCTATTACAGGATTGACAGGGTGAATTTTCCTGACCGATCCATGGAGTTCACCAATCACATTGTACGCTTAAACGGATTGATGACGCTGACAACCAAAACCTCCCTATCGGCTTTTGTGCAGTACAATAGCGCCATCGATGGGGTGCTTGGAAATATCCGGTTCAGGTACAACCCACGCGAAGGAAACGATTTCTATATCGTTTACGATGAGAGGTTGAATGCCAACCGTACAAGGCAAACGCCTGCCCTGCCCTTTACCGGCAGCCGGACAGTTTTGTTGAAATACACTTATACATTCAGGTGGTAAAACACGAACAGACAAATAAATGGAATGGGGTATTTGTAAGTTCCGGGAATACTGAATTTATGGATGGAGCCCAGGTCGTTTCTATTATGATGTCTGATCTTGTCCATTTCAGCGGACCTTTTCAAGGTTATTCCATACAGACGAAAAAAGGAGAAAGCACTTTTTCGAAGGTGGAAGGTAAACTTACCACCACGCTTTCTTCCGACGGAACACCTGTCACAACATTGGAAGGGACCTTTCATTGGATAAAAGGCACCGGACAGTACGAGAACATCCAGGGTGGCGGCACCTTTAAGGTAAGGGCAGGTATATCGCAGGCAATATTAGTTCAAAACCTTGATCTGTCTTTACCAATTCAGTTTTATCCCAAAGGTTTTTTATCAGCATATTTCCTGAAACTCCTGCTGCTTCGAGCGGAAGGATAACTGTTTTTGGTGCATCATTTACATTCAGAACTGCCATGTATTTTACCGGATTTTCCTTGTCATCGGCTGTCCAGATACTGATGCCATCTTTGAAGCTGATTTATTGTTTCAGGTTTTGAGCCATGTAATCGGCATTGGCTTTTACTTCGGCTTCAGTTACGTTTCCGCCGAAACAATTGTAACTGTTCCAGCCCAAGGGTGGAGTTTGGGCGATACTAACTTCAGATTTGGCAACCGTGCTTGTTTTGGTTTTTGTTGTTTTATTGCACGCAGCAAAAAGGAATACTGCAAGGACAGCAATGCTTCCGTAAATGATTTTTTTTTTATGAATTGATTTTTTTTAAATTTTTACTTTCCCCAGTTCAATGAAGTCACTTTGATCGATCAATGATTCTTTTACCCCAATTTGGATTGGAGAAATGCCCGCGTCCGATTGTTCTATCAGTTTAAATTTCAAAAGATAGTTTCCTGATTTAACTTCCGAGGGAATTTCGAATTTATACTTTTCGCTTTTGCTGATTCCCGGCAACCAATCTATGTTTCCGGAGTTCACTGGCGGTATCTCGAATGAATTTTCGGGGTTTTCGGATTCCAGACGCAAAACCAATCCGAATACATTGTATGACGGAGCAACACCTTTATTGAGCCATTCGATGGAAATTTCGTTTTCTCCTTTGTTCAGTATGGATGAAAAACCTGCACTGACCGGGAAATACCAGTACCCGCACAGGTTGGCCAGTTCGTTTGTTAAATCAGGATTATCGGCCAGCCATTCTTCGGCATAACCGTGATAGCCAATGTAAGTGGCATGCATGGTTTCAATGGCTTTTCGCATCACATCTGCTCCTGAATATTTGTATTTCGCAATGGTATCCGCTCCGTTTTCACCTAACCAGTTTCCATCTTTTTTGACCGTTCCGTAATGCTGAAGCTCAAACACAATGGGTTTTTTCAGGTATAATTGATCGTAAAACTGAGGATGACTAACCGACCATGTTGTCAGGTTTTGTTGCATATACCAGTCAACCAATGGGCTGTCGTCGCGAAGCGAAATGCCATTTGAAACTGCATAATCGTAAAGTATTTTCACATCGGCATCCGATTTTCCGTAGTACAGCAAATCATCAGTGACAACCAGTTGCGATTTTTTGAAGTTTTTCAGGAAAATATCCATATTGGCTTTTATTTCGGAAACCGTTGGAGGCACTTTGGTCGAGAAATGGGTGTGTCCCTCGCCCCATTCGCCAATGCTACCAATGTCAATGTAATTGACCCAGGGTTTTCCATCATATTTTTCAGCAAAAGCCTTTTGAAAATTATTCAGTTTTTCGAGGTAAACCGGGTCGTCCCAAACGGGAGTCCACGATTTATCGGCATACCCTTTGGGAATTGTGCCTTTTGCTCCGGCTTTCATGACCCAAACAGGTGTGGCATATTGAACACCGTTCAGCTCCTGGCCAACCGAACCGGGGAAATTACCGGTTTCCTTGCTGGTAATGCGGAAAGCAATTTTATATCCGAGCGGAACGTATTTACCGACTACTTCGTCGATTTTGTGCCAGTCATATTTTCCCTCTTCAGGTTCCAGATAGCTCCATGCCAGCCGCAAATAGAGGTGATCCATTCCGGGAAACTTGAGAAAAGTTTGTTCGTCCTGAATTTTATAGGTTTCCACACCGTTGTCGAGTAAATGGTGGTACCAGCCTTTGTATGGGTTTTTCAGGACACGGGTGGTGTCCCAATGTGGTTTAAAATCTGTTATTTTCAGAATCGGTTTGTGAGTCGTACAAGCATACAACCATACAAAGAGGAAGAGTAAATACAGGTTTTTCATTTTTGTTTAGGTTTATAGGTGTCAAATATACAGTTATTCTCTACGGAATTCTATTTTATCCATACGCTTCCTGTACATATTTTCCGAGTCGTTTTCCTGTTTTTTGTTTCAACGTTCAGGATAAAAATACCTGATTGCAAATCTGAAATATCAAGTTGGTAGCTGTTTCCAGAAAAAGATTCTTTTCGAATCAGGCTTCCTCTTAAATTGTGCAAATTGACAACCGAATGACCACCCGAATGGTCATCACCCCATTCAATATTGACCACTTCGCAATTTTTCATTCCGGCGATGTAAGCGAGCACTTCCGCTTTGGTTTGTGCCTGAAGTGTGTATGGGTTGATTGCAAACAAAAAAATAACTGATATGATCAGAACTGCTTTTTTCATGATTGTCTTATTTTTTCGCTTTTTCATACTGCTCTAAATCGAACAAAAATATTCCCTGTCCGTCACCAGCGCCTTTCATAAAGCCAAACTGAAGCGCTATGAATTTGCCATTCCTGGAAACCACCGGATTGTCGGACCTGAACTTGCCCGGATACCGGGTTGAAAAATCGGCAAGCCTTTCTACCTCGCCGCTGCCATCGAGTTTTTGTTTATAAACATCGAGTTTATATTGATTGCGAAACTCTTTCGGCTGATGTCTGTCACTTTCAATCAGCACGTGTTTTCCATCCGGAAATATTCCCTCGCATTCGTTGTAGCTGTTTCCCAAATGGGTGTAATTGGTGTATTTGCCGGTTTTGAGGTTAACTCCGTATGTTTCGGAATGATGAAAAGCATCTTTGGCATCGCCCCAGTAATGGGTGTAAATCAGTTCTTCATCGTGGGGTGGCCTGAAATCCTGGGTTTCGAGACGCACATGTGCAGCCGAATCGTTGTAATTGACTATTGTTTTTTTGTTGACCAGTTTTGGAATGCCGTTCGTGTATTCAATGTCGGCCATTACTATTTCGCGCTGGCCGAAAAGTGTCCAGGCAATTTTCATGCTATTACGCGAAACCGCAGGCCCTTCATCCATGAATTCACCAAGCGATATTGGATTCTTCAGGTCGTCTTTTTTCAGAATGTACATTTCAAGGTTGTAGCGGTGCTTTTCAGGATTGGCCGGATCGAAATCCTTTCCCCCGATTCCCAAAAGCAAATCCCCGTTTTTCAGGCAAAGCACTCTGAAAACACCTGCATGGTAAAAGCCAGAGGTAACACAGGTAATTTCCCGGGTTTTGATGTTGATTTTGAAAACATCGCCCACCATTTTGTTGAGGAAATAAATGTTTTCTGAAGTCTCGTCCCACTCGGGCCGCAAACCCCAGGTGGTGAGAATGGAGAAATGAGGCGGAAGTTCTTTGATGACCGATTCGATGGTCTGCGAAAAACTGTTCAAGCATAGGAAGATGAACAGACAGGTTAGTTTAATTGGCTTCATATACTTCAGATTAATTAATAATTGATTCTCCAATCCGTTTTAAAAACTCGTTCCAAACCACGTGTTTTCCTTCGGGTGGATTTGGGTCGTCGCCCATGCGGACAATGACCATGATTTGGGAATAAGGCAGCAAACATTGTGGTTTTTACCGCTCTTGCAGGCTACTTTCAAAGGAGCACCGTATCAACTTTCAATTCTTCAGGAATAAAATCTTTATCGGTGGTCAGAATGAATTTATCGAACTCAAAACCATCTTCGCGCATCGAAAACTGAACGGTGTGTTCCCCTTTGGTGTCAACATCGAGGAAAATGTGGTAAGGCTCGCCGCAATGGTTGGCATCGGTTCGCTGTTTGCTGGCCCAGGTCCACTGGTTTTTACCTTCACACCACTGCATCCCATCGTGATCGGGAAGTACTTCGGGCGATTGTTTCAAATCAAACCGAACCCATTTCCGCACCTCGTCTTTTTGCTGATCGTGAAAATCTTCGGCTTCCACCTCAATAAATCCAGCTTTTTCAACCAGCTTTTGGTTTGGTGACAGCGACTGACACCCGGCTATCAAAAGGATTAGAAGTAACTTCCTCATATCGGTCTATTTTAATTTCAGGATCAAAACGCTGTACGTATTTTTCCACGGACTTTGATAGGCTGCCCACATGGAATATTTTGAGGTGCCAGCATCCTTGTATTCGCCGGTGAAAGGGTTGAACCAGGTGGCTTCCATTTGTCCGCCGGCAGGTTCGGGCAACACCACGTTAATTTGGTAATTGGCAGCCGGAATCAGGTACATGTACAAATCTTTCCCGTTGGTGAGCGGATAACTGCTCGAAGCGAGGTTATCATTTCCGATGCGGCTATTGGTCGTGAGTTTTGGTTTTGCCGGCGACAAAGTGTTAAAATCGTAGCGGGTAAACAATTCCTGAAGGTGTTTGTAATAGTCGAAGCGCGGTTTTTTGAATGAATATTTCGAATTGAACGGGTCGTAAACCACGATATTCCAAGAGGTATTCTGCCAGTAATAGGTGGAATAAACCCCGGCAAAAACACATTCATAGTTGCGAATCAGGCAGGTTTCAGCATTCACATAGTTTCCTTCGAACGACAAATACGGACCTTCTTCGTAACCGCCATGCTCGATGTTCATTACTGGTTTGTCGCTATGTTTCAGGTAAGCCTCCAAAGTCAAAGAGTACAGGTCGGAGCGCCAGTTTTGTATCGAAATAAAATCAACCCGGTCGGCTTCGCGCGAGCAGTACTCGTAATCGTGAACCGTAATTAACCGGTTGTAAGCATCCATTTTACGAATCCTTTTAATGCGTTCGTTGATGTAAGGAATGTCGCAGCGGCCATAGTCGAGCGCTTCTTTCGACACGTCCCAGATAATATTGGAATATCCCTGGTAGCGCTTGATCACATAATCGAAAAAGCGGTTGTCATCGGCAGAATACATGGGCGGCCAGTTCACATTTTTGTTCCAAACGTAAATCATCACATGGGCAACAATCCCTTTTTCATACAGGTGGTTGATTACCCGGTCGAAATGCTTGAAAAAGTCGATGTTCAGCGTACTGAAATCGGGGTTTTGGTTATCGCCTTTGAAAACGGAATACGCGGGCTTTTTATAGCTGTATTCCTGTGGCACATCGGGTGAAACCTTCCAGTTTACGTCGTGGGCATACACATTCATCACTACTTGATTGAATCCGTTTGCTTTTACATCGTTGATAATCTGCTTGGTTTTGGGTATTCCAGCCGAATTGCCGTAATCGAGCGCAAAAAGCCAATCCAACTCAAATGCCAGCGCGAAATAGGGTTTTCCATCTTCGTAAACAAACTTCCGCGGCGCATCGGGATGGATGGCAACCGCGCCATGCACTTCAGGATTGGAATTTGCGGTAACCGAAATACTGCCTTTCAGGCCCGACAATTGCGGAACCGAAGAAAATGTCTGGTAACTCCACTCGCCAATTTTGTTTGCTGAAAACCGGATAACGTATTCCTGATGATCGTTGTAAAACCCGGGAACGGTGAGTGTTTTCTTTTCAGGAGAAGTGAAAACCGCGCCAAACGAAACATCGAACGGACTTTCTGCCGGTTTCGATTTGAGATTGAACACCAAATCGGCAGGAGCGTAAAGTTCAGTAGAAATGGTTTTTGAACCTGCAGCAAATTTATTTTGGCTAAAAACATTGGTTACAAGTACCATCGCCAAAGTTAGAATGAATAGTTTTAAAGTATTGTAAATCATGCGTTTATACCTTGTATTTTAATTAATCAAATATCCTTTTGCTGTTATCGTCTTCCCTTCAAATTCGACTGCGTTGTCGCTAAAATTCACCACCACCTTTTTGCCTGAAGAAAATACCGATTCCTGAACTTTATGGTCGGGCGAAACAAAACGGTGCGAAACCAGCTCGTCGTAAGCAATTTGTTGCAACCACGGACAAACATTTTTGTAACTGTCGATGAACGTATTTTTGTATTCTTCCCAACGTTCGCGGTCTAAATTCCAAAGCGGAGCCGATCCGTACAACATGTTGAACAAATCTTTTTTCCACCAGATTTCAGGCGTGTGGTGATTGCCGTCTTCCCAGCGCCATGAGGTAACCACCGCATCGTGATAAACCAGTTCGTACAACGGAACACGCGTATATTCGTTGATAGAATATTTCAGGTATTTATCGTTGGCCACGCGGGTTCCCACCATTTGAGTCGGGCGTGGGTTACTACGCCAGTCGCCTGTATAGTAAATAGTGCCTTTTTTCTCGATTCCAGTACCCCACCAGGTTCGATGTAAAGTCATCATTCCGTGCACATAAGCCACATGGGCATTTACGTATTCGGCGCCCCATTCACCACCCAAATATTGATTGTATTTGTCTTCCATAATCTGGTGGTTTTTAATCACCTCCTGACAAAACTGTTCGCGGGTCAACCGGTGTTCCGGCGAGTAACATTCAAATATCCCGTTGGCCTGGTAAACATCCAGAAAATAGGTTTCGTGCGGAAATTCTTTCAGTTTGGCCTCCACCTTCCGGTAAATTTCGGGACGAATGGCCTCAGGACAAGTCGTGTGTCCAAACTGATTGAAATAAGTTTTGCCATCGCTTTTGCGGGCAGCCAACTGGTTGAATTTTCCGGGGTAAACCGTGTGCGCAAAACGCATCGGACCTTTTGTATCCACTTCGTAGGTAGCGGTGTCGCGTGTTTTTAAATCGGTAAAAAGTTCGTAGCCACCAATAGCATAGCCCAATTCCTTCAACTTAGTGTCGTACCCAATTTCAGGATAGGGCGTGTGGTTGGCATCCCACAAAATTAACGCCTTGTCAATACCCGAAGACTTCAGTTCCTTTGCAAATTCCACGTCGCGTGCCTTGTCCCAAACGTAAATGTGTACTGTTCCCATCATTTTGTCCATCGCCGGAAACCGTTTCCCCTTTTCCTTCAGGGTGATTACCTTGTTTTTCTTCCAGATGTAATCGCGGTAGGTTTTTGCCTGAACCACGTAACCGCCCTTATCGAAAAAATGGTAGGTTACTTTTCGTTCGTAGCCAAACTTTTCCATCGAAGGCATCCACAAAGGTTCAAAGGTAACCAGCCCGTTTTCGCGTTTGGTGCGCATAGTGGCATCATAAGGCGTGTTCAAAATGGCCATATATCCGGTATTGAACTGACTGTCAACAATGCCCATCCAGGCCATGGCAAGGCCGCCGCCGCAAAAATAGGGCTGGCTTGCCCCAACCGGGTATTCGGTATCATCTACCGAAAGCAATAATCCTTCGCTATCGGTTAACAACACGAAATGGTTTTTATCGGGCGCTTTAAATGCCGATGGAAAGGCAAAATTTTGAATGCTGATTTTCTCGTCGGCATTCAGGCTAAGCTCCAAGGCAGAGTTTGCCGTTAAAACAATCGTTACGTCCAGCTCATATTTTCCTGAAAGTTTCACGTTCAGCAAATTGCCTTTTTGTTCGGTTTTTTTTACTGTGAATTGCTCTTTCAGCGGCAACTGTTCCCAAACTTTGTTGCAGCGTTTGTCGGTTACCGAAAGCAGGGCTGTTTGGTCGTCGAAACGCACCTGGAGCTTAGAATCTGAAAGTGTCCAGACTTTAGAATAGCCGGAAAGCACCATCAAGATGAGAAAAATGGAAATAGTTATTGGTTTTATCATGGTAGGTTTATGTAATAGGGTTCAAGCAGGTTTTGGGTTGATTACCAAACTTTCAATTTTAATTCACCTTTCCCCGGATTTTCAAACGGACCAACAGAAGGATCAATCTCCGAACGTTTTTTACCAAAATAATCGGTATCAATTTTCAGGGCTGTTCCATCAGGGTTGTCGAACCTCGCCTTTGGAATTTTTGCCTTGCCCAGTATTTCCGTAGTGATTAATTTTACTTTTTGGTCGTAAATATTCTGGTTGAAGGCGATTTGCAGATACACATCTTTCCCGTCTTCAACCAATTTCAATTCCGGATCAAAAGCCGAATCGGTTGTGAAATTCACATCTTTATCAGAAGGTTTTGCACCGTTGTAATAGGTATTTCCGCTTATCCAAACCGGAAGTTTCGCCTCGTTGTATCCCTCCAGTCCAAATTTATTTTTACTGTTTTGATTGGAGCTCTCTCCCTTTCCGATAAAAATATTGTTATAAAACCGGTCGTCGCCCGAAATAATGGTTGTAAGTGCCGCGATATTAGTCGAGTGAGGCAAAAAATAGGGAGTAAAACGGTTAAGATCGGGGCACATGTATACAACACCAGCTACCAAATTGTGAAGATATGCTCCCCCCTCCGATTGTGTTCGGATAGAAACCGCCGATAACAGAATGTTATTATCGACAATAAACGGCCCATGATTGACCTCCAGAAAAATATCTTCCATATCATTTCCATAAAACAGATTACCGGAAACCCGCGTCCCCTGTGTCATCCAATCGAGCCACAAGCCTCTTCCGCATTCATGAATCCGGTTTTTCCTGATTTGTGTGTCGATAGCCGCATGAAATTTAATTCCTCCGATTTCAGCACCAGAGAATTGCCGTTTTGTCCAGATATTGTAAATGTGGTTATTTTCGATGATACAAAAAGCGGCGCCCATACTCCCGCAAATGCCTGTTTGTTCGCAGTTGAAAATGATGTTGTTGCGCACAATATGCGAACCGATATTCTCTTTGTTCCAGCCATTCCGGAGTACATTAAAAGTTACTTCGATATAATGAATGTTGCCATCCCTGTTCACATTCTCTTTGTCGGCAGTCCAGGTATTGTGCCCGGTTCCGCGCTCTTTCCCCAAGGTTATGCCTGAACATTTCGAATCGCTGTACGAAAAAGAGACAATGGAATTGGTGATTAATCCGGTTCCGAATACCAAAA
>Ga0351949_1128_pt1 | contig 10881 bp, 8 predicted proteins | sample BONcelT113001G15_FD_206856 | JGI IMG/M metagenome (GOLD analysis project Ga0351949, IMG submission 206856) | Enriched cells from coal bed in the Powder River Basin, Montana, United States - BONCAT cells T11 rep3 HSBNCT.T11.300.1.G15 ... | reverse complement strand
ACGGACAAAATAGAGTTGGCTACGTTTTATTTTCGTTGGTTTGCCAAAATCGGCTACTAGCCAACAGGTAGAATCTTCTGACATGGGCATCCAACGTGACCCGTTTGCGCCATCGAAAGCAAAATCCGGAACAAATGACTCGGTTCTATCCAATGTTTCGTCTGTAATTGGCTTAATTTTCATGTCAGGACGAATCGTTGATGCCGTTGAGTTTGCAACGAATTTCTTTTTGTTGTGTTTCACACGCTTTAAAACACCTACACCATTAAGAGTCAAATCAACCGGTTTAATAGTACCATCGCCATTAAATTCCAGTTTATTAACATAGGTTTGCCGATTGGTTCCACCCCTGCTAAATTCCAAAAAAGCAAAGTAGTAATTATCAGTTGCTTCTGCATTAAAAACACAACCATGCCCTGGCCCGAAAACCTGGCTTTCATAATTTGTGGTTGATATGATATCGTCTTTCGGGAAATCAAATGGTCCCAAAGGCGAAGTTTTGCTCATGACATAAGCATACTGGTATTCTTCATGGCCGCCCTGTGTATACAGGTAATAGTAAATACCTTTTCGTTTAAAAAAGATGGGACCTTCGGAATAATTTTCACGGGGCGTTGGGATGGTTATGATGTTTGTATCAACCGTTACCATATCTGCATTCAACTTTGCAGCCTTTCTGCGCTGCCAAAACACATAGGCCTGTCCATCGTCGTCGATAAATATTTCGGCATCGATACCTTTCGGACCTTCGGGATCGGTTGATTGGAGCAGGGTTGCAGACGAGTAGGGTTTTAAAAATTTATCCTCACCAATAGCCAGTCTAAAAGGGCCATCAGGAGAATCGGAAACAGCAGGATACATGAACCCGTTCACCGTTGGGTAGATATAATATCGACCATTCGCTGCCACTGCTTTGCTTGGTGCCCAATATTTCTCTCCAACTGCTGATGGGAAATAGAAACCGGAGAAACTCCAGTTTGCAAAATCCTTTGAGGTCCACACCACCGGAGGACCTGATGTTGCCAGTCCTTTGCCATACCCATCGGTTGTTGCGTAGCAATAAAATGTGCCGTCGATTTCCTGAATGCTGGCATCAGCTACCATGTCAGGGATCAGGGCGTTTCCAAACGGATTATTTGGTTGTGCCTTTCCAAACAGACTAACAAACTGGATAAAAACAACCAGCAGACTTAGTTTTATTTCAATAGTTTTCATACGTCTGTTCAACTTCTTTTACAAATAATAGACTACATTCAGTTTCGCCAACGGCAATATGCTATCTTTTTATTATTCCCTGGTGTTAATCCGCATCACACTTACGGAATGCGCCGGTGCTTCATAGCTCATTTTTTCACTTGCCTTATAATCCAAGCTTACAGGCTTTATTGAATCATCCGAATCAGTAACACTATTGACCATATCCGGGCTACTGCTATATACAGTGAGCCTTGCCATTGTTTGAATTCGCCCAAATCGGGTTAAATCGATATCAATTTTTTCAGAAGCGTCACCGATGTTTACCAGTTTCACAATAATATCCCCACTTTCGCTTTCAGTAACACATGATGAAAAAGTTGTAGAATCATTTGTTAAGGCAATATTTTCGTGGTAAACATTCCCTTGGTTTGCCATAAATAATTGTTGCACATAGTAATTTACTGTGGGGCAAACAACATCGTTACCAAAAAATATCAAGTCTACTTTCCAATGGACATGGTCATTTTTTGCCAACAAAGGGGCATAAGACGCCAGGCTGACAACATCACCATTACGTTCGAGTGAAGTCAGATAAACTGCTTCGGAAAGCGCATTTGACATAGAATTACCCCATGACGCATATTCCCCGATATAGACTTTTGGCCCTGAACGGTCGTATCCGTCGTAACGCTTCAAATTATCCAGAAACCATTCAGGGCTTCTGTAGTAATGCTCATCAACCAATGAGATGTCCAACTCCTTCGCGAATCTCCATCCCTCATCAAAATCTTCACCATCAGGATGAGGGCCTGACGTGCCCACCACTTTAATATCGGGGTACAGGGCTTTCACAGCATCATTAATCATCTTGAAACGCTCTTTAAAGCCCTCTGTAATTTTATCTTCATTGCCAACTCCAATGTATTCAAGATTAAATGGTTCCGGGTGGCCAGCCAATGCTCTTTTTTCTCCCCATTCCGAAGTTACCGGCCCATTGGCATATTCAATCAGGTCTAAAAAATCCTGAATATAATCCGGCATTTGATCCAAGGGGATACATGCCTGGCCGGTGCCCCTGGTATGGCCAGAATTTTGACAACTTACCCCTGCTGCAAGAACAGGCAATGGTTTTGCACCCATATCCTCACAAAACTGAAAGTATTCAAAAAATCCTAAGCCTAATGACTGGTAATATCCCCAAATATTGGGCTGCCCTTTACGCTGTTCTACCGGACCAATGGTATGTTTCCAATTATAAATGTTTCCAACACCATTGCCATGTACCAGGCAACCGCCGGGGAACCTCATGAATTTAGGCTGTAGATCGGCAATGGTTTGAGCTAAATCCCTCCTTAAACCATTAGGCCTGTTTTTAAATGTATTTTGCGGGAAAAGGGAAATCATATCTATGAATAATTCACCTTTTGCTTTAACTAACAGTTTAAGAGATGCCTTATTTGTGCTTTGCGAAGCTGAAATGGTTGTTGAGTACTTTTTCCAATCTTTGGAGTCTGTCTCAAAATTTGCTTCTCCAATAACCAATCCATCCGGGCCGTGCAACATCACATGAATGGGCATTGCCTGTTCCGAATTTTGACGGATAAATACCGAAAAATTGTAATGCTCACCTGCTTCAACCACGATACCATCATAACCGTAATTTATAAGGCCAGCCCCTTCTGATCCAGGACTTTCGATATTCAACCTTACGTAGTGCGGATTATTTTCGTGAATTGGCTGATTTGTTTCCAGCGAAACAGTTCCAATGCCATCGGGGCGGTCGGTATATCCCCATCCGGTAAATGGTTCCCAAGTTTCGTTGGGCTTTATGTGTGGATTAAGATCACTTATATTGTATTCAAATGAGCGGTTTTGTACCAGTTCGCCATACAACCCGCCATCGACGGCATAACTAAGATCTTCGAAAAAAATGCCAAACAAATCGCCACTAATAGGTTTACCTAATTGCTGAGCTCTAAGTTTTAGCACTGGTGTCAATGTTACTACTAAAGCTAAAATCAAGGCGGTGATAATCTGTTTCATTGTCTGTATTATTTTCTCAAAGAGATTTAGTTATTCTTCTGTTTTTTATTCTTTCTGCTTCTGGTAAACTCGGTTGGATGAATTCATTTTCGTTCATCCTGTTGGTATCCTTCTCATTTATCCAGAGAGAAAAGTAAGGTGCCAAAACCCAACTGATCGAAGCCACCGCTGTTTGGTCCATAATCTCCACCACCGCCTTCGGGTCTGGACTTAGTGGCACCCAGGCTGGTATAAACAGCCGTCTTACTTTTCATCTTCACATAATAGTTATAGATCATTTCCCATTGAGGGCGTCCGCTTCCTCTGCCACCTGAACCTATTGCAGGTAACTCCTGTGTTGATACCCCACATCCGGTCCAGGGATCACCTGCATGCCAGCTATAGACTTTATAAGGTACATCCAACATCGCAACATTGTATTTGGCTACATACTCGCTTGCTTTTAAAATAATATTATCACTAAATCCCTAAATATCATCACCTTGATTTTCGGCCAGCTTGCAAATAGTGGTTAATAGAGCCAATGATAAAGTGCAGTGCCCCTGATCCCTGCCGCTTTCCTGCATTTCTGCCATATAATCATCAGGTGCTGGAAATACATAAAAAATAGTGCGGTTAATATTGCCATTACCGGCTCCTTTTTGAAGATAATTTATAACGTGATTGTATAAAGTTCTTTGATCCGTCAAAATACCGATTGACATCAACGAAGCCATGTTACACAAATCCCAGTTCGACCAGGCATGCTCAGGATGACACCCCAAATGGCCAAGGAAAGAAATATTGCCGGGAGCAAAAACAGTTAACATCCATTGCTGATATTTTTGAAAATCGGCTGCGGCCCATCCGCTGTAACCCCTAAGTTGCTCGCCTGCTACCGCAAATTCATATCCATAAATCCCCAGGGCCAATGCCACATTAGGGTCGCCGCTTACCCTGATACAGGTATTTGCCCATGCATTTAAAATATTTACCGCCGCTTGTGCATACGAATCATCCCCTGAAATTTTCCATCTTATACCCAATTGAAAAGCGGCATGAGCGTCGTTCATGGCTCTTGAATAGTTATCCGGATCGGGTTCTTCAGGTCTGTTTCCGCCCCGGATTATTTTAACTGTTGGATGTGCGGTATAACTCGTTTGAGCATGGGAATTATTGATCAATTTTTTCCAGCCACCAGCCCAGGGTTCTATGGTAAGATTCGCTTTAGCACGGTCGATATCGGCTTGTGTATAATACGCCCCATCGTGTTTCATTGCAACAGTTGGGGCTAATGTATCAATTTTAGCCGTTGGTGTTACTGGTGTATCGGGGACAGGGTCATTGCCACCTTCTTCTTTTCCTTTACAGGAAGGAGCTAAAAATAAATATCCGCTAAAAACCGCCAGGACGAGATTAAAAATGAAACGTTTCATGATTCCTTTGTTAAGTAGTATAGGACTATGATTCAGACTTATGAGTTAGTGTATATGTATTTCGTTTATGCTGAACCAGAAAAAAGCAATCGTAAAAAAAAGCAAAGTAAAAAAAGTAGGCAGGGGCGCGTTTTACAAACCCCTGCCTGATTCATAAAAGGATCTAGTTTTTAACTACTTTAATCCACCTGATTATGAAATAATTACCTTTAGTTTCTCTTCCTGCCAAATTACCCAAAATACCAAGTGAAACAACTTGTGCGGTTTCAAGTGTAAAATCAAAACTTCTTACATCAGATTTACTTGGGGCGGTATTACCAATTTCAGCTCCATTATAAAGAGCAGCAGATCCCAGTGCCGTAGCAAGATTAGCAAGCACAGGAATACCGTTCCCTCCTGCTGCAACCACACAATAAACAGAAGAATTCGTTTGAATCTCAGAATATTCACTAAACGAAACGGTATAATTACCAGCAGGGAGCGGCATGGTAGATGGCTGATAAATAATACCATCAACAACAGGTGTATTTCCCCATGTTTCCCAATTCATATATCCTGGCAAACCATTCCATGCCTCAATTGCAAAGCCGCCAACACCACTTTTGTTTAAAGCGGCAGCATTTGATATCCATGGTTCAGCAAGCTTGCCCCAACGACCAGTTCCGGCATCTCCACGAACAAAGCCACCACCTTTATCATCAGCTATGACGGTACCTGTATTGGCAAAGAAATATGGAGTAATATTGCCGGGAGCACTTGGATTGATCATGGCAGGAGCTCCTGTCAGCGTTAAACCCCCTATGGTGAGCGTAACATTTCCTGTAGCAAATTTATCTGGTGCTATTATTTTAACTTCAGTATCCTTTACAGGGGTGAGTATAGTTGCCCCAACTCCGCTAATCTTTATTGATAATTTTGAAACATCGGTACCAAAACCACTACCGCGGAGGGTGATTATATCGCCGGGTAATGCAATGTTTGATCCAGCAATACTGTTCGAAACTACCGAACTAATAACCGGCGCAGGAATAACAGAATAAGAACCAATGGAATCGATGGTGTGTGTCCATATCTGCAAAGTCACTTTCCCGCTCACAGCCCCGGCAGGTACTTGTACTACAATTTGGTTGTCGGTACACGAAGTGATCAAATCGGCCCGAATCCCGCCAAAAAATACTTTTACAGAACCAATCAAACCGCCAAAATCTTTCCCATTAATGGTTATAGAGGTCCCTGGATATCCACTGGAAGGGGTCATTCCGGTTACGGTTTGTTCCGGATAGTAAGTACTATAGTCTTTATAATTAGGCCCCTCTTCGCAAGCGAAAAGGAATAAGCTTATTACTGCCAGTAAAAAAGCTTTATTTATGAATTTATTTTTCATTTGTGAATGTTTTTTACGGTTAATATTAATACCCTGGGTTTTGCTGCAACTTCGGATTTAAAATTATTTGCGATAATGGGATTGGATACAAATAATGTTTTTTGGCAACCGAATGGTTTTTATGGCTATCGATTACAACACAGGTTAAGTTGCCTGCAGGGGTTTGTACGGCTTCCTCACCCCAAACATAAGAACCAGACTTATAGGTAGCAGGATTGGCATTGCCTGATGCGTCTTTATAATCTGTTGAGTAAGAAGCATCGCCAACTACTGCTCCAAGTCGGGATGGATTGAGGGCCGCTTCTAAAATGCCCCAGCGTTTCAAGTCATCAAAACGTTTTCCTTCACGGTACAGCTCAACAGCTCTTTCCCTTCTTATCTCTGCTTTCATGTCTAATCCATTGGCGGAGGCCAATGCATTGGTCAGGTGAGCGACACCTGCACGGTCTCTCAGTTTATTAATAGAAGCATCAAGTTGAGCGTCGGTAAGAGCGCCATTCAGTTCAACCAAAGCTTCGGCATACATTAAATAGACTTCCGCCAGGCGAATGATCGGGTAATTTGCGGCTTCAGTTCCATCGGCTCTTCTACCATTGGGAGAAGTTCCGGGTTTATAAACAATAAACTTAGAATTGGGATATCCACCAAACCCTAAACCTCCAAAATCAAGCGTTAAATTAGTAGCTACAGCGTTTGGTCCCCAGATATAACTGGTTAAACGTAAATCCCTGTTTTTAAACTCATCACCTGTTTTATGGTACCCCACAAACTTGGCAGATTTCTCTGGTGGAAGCCCATCAGTACAAACAGCCAGATCAATAAATTTGCGGCTGGGAAATAATTGCCCTCCGGTCCAGCTTAGGTTTATACGGGCTTGCTTGAAGGTATAATCATACACCTGGTATAAGATATATTCGTTGTTGGTCGATTTATCGTAACCGCCGGGGTTGCTGCCCGCATCTTCCAGGTTAAACAAATACCAGGAACTAGCATTGCCCATAAGAGGATTGCTATTGTAATTCCACAAACTATACCCTCCGTTCTTCATTACATCTTCAGTTAAGGTAACAACCTCCGCTAAATACTTATTTACATTAGCAGCATCATATCCGGCTGTACCGGCACCAACTGATGAACCATCACCGTCGGGCGCTTGTCCCACGTATTTTTCCCAGGTTGCTTCGTAAAGCAGCACCTGCGCTTTAAATGCTTCGGCAGCCCATTTACTTATTCTTCCTTTATCACTACCGGTTATGGACTGCTCTGATGGCAATCTTAAAATTGCTGCATTCAAATCGGCTAAAATTTGTTTGACCACTTCGTAACGGCTGTTACGTGTGGCGAATAATTCAGGAGAGGTAACATCAAGCACCGAAGTAACAATAGGTACACCGCCAAATCTTTTCAACAAATTAAAATAGGCAAAGGCACGGAAAAAATAAGCTTCGCCTGCATACTGGCTGATATCGCCGTCACCGGTATATTCCACGGCTTTTTGCAGTAAAATATTGCAATTCCGGATTCCTGAATAATCCCAGTCTGTACTACCAACAGCAATTGCTCCATGTCCTAAATCATAACCTGCACCGTTTGTATTCGCCGATAGGTCAGAGTTATTATCCATGTTGTCAAAATTCCATCCCAACAACATACCTTTCCACTTATCTTTGTCATCAGTATCTAAATAGCCATAAAAACTTGCCGTATAGGCCTTAAAATCACTCGGCTGTTTAAAATACACGTCGTCTGTAAAGTTTGCAGGCGGTGTCAGCTCAATAAAATCCTTTGTACAAGAAGTTGCACCTAAAAGCAAACTTCCTATTATAATATAAATAAACTTTTTCATGTGTTTATAATTTGTTTTTTTAATTGCCACATGGAACTCGCCATCAATAATCATCTCGCTGTGTGAGAGATTTTCGCTCATGGCTCGTTTCATCTAAACTTTTTTATTATTAATCATAAGACTATCGTATTAAAATCCGACATTTAGACCAAATGACCATGTCCGGGCATAAGGATAACCGTTATTGTCAACAGATGCCTCACCCATTTCAGGGTCAAATCCATCGGCTATACTTCCCTTTTCCCACAGGTCGTTCCCCGAGAAATAAACACGTACCCGGTCTATCTTTGCTTTATTGGTTAATTTTTGAGGTAACGTATAACCTACAATCAATGATTTTAAGCGCACATACCTGTTATTCTGCAACATAAAATCATTATTTTCATAATTCCACTGTGCACGCCTGTTAAAAGTGGTTAAGCGGGGGAAAGGAGCATCTGTGTGATCTGCTGTCCATGTTTTTCCGAGGAAAGACGGGTTTTGGTTTGTCCAAATAGCGCCAAAAGGATAGGCCATCCAGCCTTTGCGCATGATATTCTGTTTGAGTTGTCCCTGGAAAAAAGCGGAAAAATCAAAACCTTTCCAGGAGGCTCCCATGTTTAAACCAAAAGTTAAATGGGGCGTACCATCACCTGCATATACCAACGAACTTTTTTCGTTGCCATTTGCTGTAATATTACCGGTACCGGCCACATCAACTTTCTTTGTATCGCCGGGGCGCAATTCTTTTATTGGATCTTTATAAGGTAAGATGGCGAGGTCATCACTTTTACCGTATTTGGCATAGTAGGCATCCACCTCAGCCTGGTCTTTAAAATAACCATCGGTTTTATAAACAAACCAAGCCCCAGCTGGATAACCATTTACTACATCATTTTTCCCGGCTTTGTAATTATTAGCACCTTCAACTTCGGTAACCATGGTTTTGGTGTCGCTTATATTGAATGCTACGTGGTATTTGAAATCATCTATTTGGTCTCTCCAGCTTACAATAGCTTCCCAACCTTTGGTATTAAAATGGCCGCTGTTTGTTTTTGGCGCAACCCCGCCTAAAACTGAAGGATAAGTAACCTGACTCAGCATGCCAATGTTATTTTTTTCGAAAATATCATACGACGCAGATAAACGGCCTTCAAGAAACCTTAAATCAATACCTACATTCTTTTGCTCTATGCGTTCCCATGTTCTTTCTCTACTTATTAGTCCATTATTAAGCAATACGGAAGAGTTGTGCTGTTTACCAGAAGTTCCAAGCACCGCTCCATAGATTTTCACGAGGCTGAGATAGTCAAACTCACCAATTCCAACATTATTTCCGGAATTACCATAACTTAACCTAAGCTTACCAAAGCTAACAATTGAATTAAGGCTAGAAAAGAAATCTTCATTTGTAAATACCCAACCTGCCGAAGCTGAACCAAAGTTTTTAAACTTATAGCCCTGGGCAAACCTCGAATCGCCATCGCTTCTACCCATTACCTCCACTAAATATTTCTCTTTGTAATTGTAGTTAAGCCTGGTAAGGTAGGAGTAGGTGCCGTTTTCCCCTTTTCCACCTCCGTTTGTTTGATTGTCTTTAGAAGCCAAACTAATATCATGTACCCCTAAATCTTGAAAACCGACACGTTTGGCCCAAATTGTTTCCCTACTAAATTTTTCCGCGTTAATACCTGCCATGGCAGGTATTAACGCGGAAAAATTTAGTAGGGAAACAATTTGGGCCAAAATGAACCCAGAGACCGAATTTGGCCTCCCGTAGCCAATCCGGTGTGCCCGGATAATTCGCTTCAATCGACTCCCAGGTTGGCCCGAATGGTCCAGGGCTGACGGGAAGGTCAAGCTTAACTTCTTCGAACGTTTTGGAATCCCCCATTGGCACTGAATTCACGGGTTGTGGATCAGGAGAATCAGGAATGGGAGGAAGTTCATAGTTCAAGGATGATGGCCGTTCTTGGGCAGCGACTGTATTAATGAAGGCTATTCCCATAAAAACAAGCGTAATAGCAATTAGAGTTACTTTTCTTATCATTGGTTTTATTTTAAACAATTTAATTCCCAATTCAATGCAATCCTTTCGGCCTCTTCCTTAGTAATTTGAATAACAGCCGGGTGTTTGGGGACAGAAAAATTGGTCGCTTTCATCACCCCTGTGTTAAAGTGACCGAGATGGGTGAAATTTTCAAAATCAGAAGTCTCACTAAACCCAAAATTATGCTGCTCGAGGGAATAAATATCGTATACGAGCACCCATTTATTTTCACCAATACGCTTGAAAATAGTTGGTGCCTCACAACTTCCCGGCTCGGGATCAATCCATTCAGGATTGTAAACATACGGACCGGTTAAAGAATCTGATATGGCCTGCTTTATCCCTGGAGTTCCGTCGTGTGCCACATAGAACATATGGTATTTTTTTTCCACTTTGGTAATATCGGCATCGATATAGGTCTTACCTTCGGGATATTCGAAAATTGGTTCAGGCATCGTCTCAATTTGGGTAAAGTCCTCATTCATATACGTGTAATAGACCTTATTTCTTCCATTGCCAAACCGCATGGTAAAATACAGCATTATTTTCTGCCTGCTTTCGTCGTAAATCATTTCTGGCGCCCACGAGCAACCAATATCAGCTAATTCGGGGAATGCTTTGTCAACTCTTAATACATGATGCGACCAATGAATCAAATCGGGCGATTTCATCAAAACGATTCCCCTGTTGTTTCCCCAACCATACCCTTCTCTTTCCCACTCCGTGGCGCGGTGCCCTACCTCTTGTCCAAATACGTGCAAATCGGTCATTGCCATGTAAAACATCCCATCGGGACCCCGCATAATGTATGGATCGCGAATTCCTTTTTGTTCGGCAATCGTATCGCCTGCAATGACTGGTTTCCCATTGTTGACATCGGTAAAGATATACCCATCGTTACTTAAAGCAAAGTACAGCGAATGTGTATCGTCTTTAAAATAAACCATGAGATAGGCTGCCATGTCCT
>Ga0351949_1127_pt1 | contig 10889 bp, 9 predicted proteins | sample BONcelT113001G15_FD_206856 | JGI IMG/M metagenome (GOLD analysis project Ga0351949, IMG submission 206856) | Enriched cells from coal bed in the Powder River Basin, Montana, United States - BONCAT cells T11 rep3 HSBNCT.T11.300.1.G15 ... | reverse complement strand
GAATTTGGATTTGAGAAAAAGGGTGAATCCCTTGAGTTTTTTGTAAAAGACACTGGGATTGGTATTCAACATTCACAAAAAGACATCATTTTTGAACGATTCAGACAGGGTAGTGAATTACTTACCAGGAATTACGAAGGATCTGGCCTTGGACTTCCAATCTCAAAAGCATTTGTGGAAATGCTGGGTGGAAAGATATGGTTTAATAAAAATACAGTCCTGCAGACGAAAACGACTAGCGGGCATGCAGCCGGATCAACCTTTTATTTCACTCTCCCTCAGGAAAGGGTGGTGAGAGAATATACAATCCCTCATAAACACACACAGGAATCAGAAAAATCAAATCAGAAAGTCAAGCTCAAGGTTCTGCTGGTTGAAGATGATGATGTTTCTGCCATTGCCTTTAAATTTTACTTAAAAGAATTTGCAAGAGAGATTCTGATGGCCGAAAATGGTCGCGAAGCGATCGATCTTTGCCACAACAACCCTGATATTGATGTAATCCTGATGGACATTAAACTGCCTGTGATGAGTGGATATGAAGCAACCAGAAAAATCCGTGAATTCAACAAAACGGTGTTCATAATCGGGCAATCAGCATATGCAATGGTTGGTGATAAAGAAAAAGCTATTGCCGCAGGCTGCAACAATTACATTACGAAACCAATAGATAAACGCGCTTTAAGAGCTATGTTAAATAATATAGTACCTGATCAGAAAAGCTGAACCTGTTTGAACATACCATGATCATTTTTGGAAGAAAGGCCAATGTTATAAACAATAATAGGCTATAATTCAAATAGTTGATTTAGATTTTATGAAGTATCAAAACGCCACAAAAATCGGTTTACTAATAAAGACTGCGTTTAAAAAATGGTATGCCCGGGAACCATTTCGCGAGGGGGCTATTATTGCCTACTACGCCATTTTTTCCTTGCCCGGATTGCTGGTCGTAGTTATTGTTCTTGCAGGTTATTTCTTTGGGGAAGCAGCTGTGAGTGGTCATCTGCAGAATCAGATAACCAAAGCCATGGGAACCGACACAGCAGCCCAGATTCAGACAATGGTGATGATGTCGATGAAAAGCAAAGACTCTCTCTGGGCAGCTATCATTGGTATAGCAACCATCGTTTTTGGCGCTACCGCTGTTTTTGCCCAATTACAAATGTCATTGAATAATATCTGGGAAGTAAAAACCGATTCACACAAATCAGGAATATGGCTTTTTGTTAAAAAACGCATATTTTCATTCGGTCTGATTGTTTCCATTGCATTTCTTTTGCTCATTTCCCTGGTCCTTTCATCACTGCTTTCCGCATTGGGTGACTGGATACAACAATTCTGGTCTGAGTCCTTATTATCACTGTTTAAACTCCTCAACTCAATTATTTCATTGGGAATTATTACCATTTTATTTGCCATGATGTTTAAATTCCTCCCTGATGCAAAAATTAAGTGGCAATCAGTTTGGATAGGTGCATTTCTAACCTCCATTTTATTTACACTTGGCAAAACAGCTTTGGGGTTCTACTTTGGCAAAGCCAATCCGGGACTGGGTTATGGTGCAGCAGGCTCTATTATCCTCATTCTCTTGTGGACATCCTATTCATCTATGATTGTGTTTTTTGGGGCTGAGTTTACAAAAGTTTATTCTGATGTTTACTTTGGGGAGGCTCCTCCATCTGAAGTAGCTGTAAAGCAAGCAGAAGGTGATATTAAACCCGGAATGTCCAGCACAATGGAAATCATCAATGAGTCTGAGACATCCGATAAACAGATGTGAAAAGTGATATACATGTAAGTCTTGTCCCGGAATGTGTAACACATTCTGCCAATTAATAACCAACCTTTGCAGGTGGCTTTGTTTTACCCAAGCAATGACTGAATTACACCAAAGCCAGTATCTCCGGAATAGTATGTTAAATATTGATCAATAACTGGCTGCTTAATCAAAAAAAGATCCTTGTCCCATGAAAAAAATTATACCCGTTCTTATAATTACATTATTCCTGTCAGGTTGTTCGCTAAACCTGGTCACAGGCCGGAAACAATTAAGCCTTGTAAACGAAAAAGAACTGCAGCAGATGGCGTTTACACAATACAACTCTTTTCTATCCGAAAACAAGGTGCTTAGCACAAGTAACCCCGATGCGGGCATGGTTGACCGGGTCGGGATGCGAATTGCCAATGCAATAAGTAAATACTACTCCGATCAGGGGAAGCAATCAGTATTGGAAGGTTATGCCTGGGAATTCAAAACGGTTGAAAGCAAAGAGGTTAATGCATGGTGTATGCCCGGAGGGAAGGTAGTGGTGTACACCGGATTGTTGCCTGTTACCCAAAATGAAACAGCGCTGGCAATTGTCATGGGACACGAAATTGCCCATTCCATAGCCAAACATGGCAGCGAAAGAATGAGTCAGGCTATGCTTCAGCAAATGGGTGGCATGGCATTGGAGGTGGCCCTTTCCAAGAAACCCGAGTAAACAAAAAACCTCTTTCTCATGTCGTATGGTGTTGGAAGTCAGGTGGGAGCTATGCTTCCCTGGTCGAGGCAACAGGAAACAGAAGCTGATCAGTATGGATTGATCTTTGCTGCTATCGCAGGCTACAATCCGCAGGAAGCCATCCCATTCTGGCAAAGAATGTCAGCTGCAGGGAGCTCCGGCACACCCGAATTCCTGAGCACTCACCCCTCGGATGCAACAAGGATGAGAAAACTGAAACAGTTTATGCCCGAAGCTTTAAAACATTACAGACCATGAGATATTTTAAGCATTTCCAATCTTCAACCTTATTAAAAAAATTCAGATATCATCTAATTCTTTAAAATTATGAGCAGAAGGTTTTATAAGTCATCAAACGACAGGAAGGTATATATTATCGCTATTGTGGCTATCGTGATCGCATTTTTTCTGCTGGGCGGAGCTACCTGGTTTAAAGGGGCATCGCATGGTGGTTCATCGGCAATGGGTACATTACAGTGGGGACAAATATTGATTTCCTTGGGTGTAGGATTTTTACTCGGGATTCTTTTCTCGCGAAGGAGAAACTGGTAAGAAGCAGTTACCGATCACACAGTAAACCATTGATTTCCGATGCAATTGAGTCTCAAAGCTGGTCGTCGGTTAAAAATTCTGTTTTAAAATTAGTAATCATGCATTCCTTAGTTGGAAGCCCCCTTTAATCAATATCATATATGAGAAAGAATTCAATCCTTATTGTCATATTATTGACAATGCTTTCTGTTTTTGTCGATTCGTGCAAGCCAAAAGATGCTAAAGGGCTCCATGACAGCAGCATTTCACTGGATAGCACAGTAGTTGCCCTGTTTTTCAAGACATATCCTGATTTGAAGGAATACCAAAAAGAGCTGGTAGCATTTTACCAAATCTATGAATACAATTATATCTGGCAAGATGAAAAAGGAATCGCAGAATATGCTTATTCACTCCATAACAAAGTGAAAGATATTGAAGAGGAAGGCATTTCAGCTACTTTCCCATATCAGTCTAAAATTGATGATGTTTTTTCCGATGGGAAGAAAAAAGACCTGAGCAGCACTGATGCTGAATTGATGTTAACCAGTTTATATTTGTTTTATGTTGATAAAGTGTATAAAGGCATTGACCACGACGCCACAACTGCTATTGGATGGTTGCTCCCCCGCAAAAAAGTTTCCTATACCGCCTTGCTTGATTTAATCATTTCGGATGATACTTTGACGGTTGGGGACAGTTTAACAATATTCAGCCAGTACTTTAAGTTGCGCGAGGTGTTGAAACATTACAGGCAGATTGAAGAAAGCGGAGGGTGGAAACCTGTGAATATTGACTCAGACATAAAGTACTACAAACCTAATGATACGGCAGAAGCCATCGTGCAGATCAGAGAACATTTATTTATTACAGGCGATATACAGCAAAACAACCTGAGCAACAGATACGATGCTGATTTGGTTGCTGCTGTTCAGAAGTATCAGTTGCGTAATGGCTTCAAACCAGACTCGCTGATTACGCCCGATCATATCAAACATCTTAATGTTCCGGTTGGTGATCGTATAAAATCTATCGTGGTCAATATGGAACGCTGCCGCTGGCTATCACCCGAAACATTCCTGGCACCTGCTTACATCTTTGTTAACATTCCCTCATACGATATGCGGTTGATCCGGAAAGGGAAAACGGACTTTAAATCTAATGTGGTGGTGGGCAAAATGATGACCCAAACTGTGATTTTTGCAGGAAATATGACCTATCTGGTGTTCAGTCCCTATTGGAATTTACCAAAGAATATCATTGAGGAAGAAGTCAAACCAGGCTTGGAAAAGAATAAAAACTACCTGAAAACGCACAATATGGAGTGGAATAACGGTCAGGTTCGTCAATTGCCCGGCAAAAGCAATTCATTGGGTTTGGTGAAGTTTATGTTTCCGAATTCGAATGAGATATATTTACACGATACGCCTTCAAAAAATCTGTTCAGCAAAGAAAACCGGGCATTCAGTCACGGATGTGTGCGCGTTTCCAGGGCAAGAGATCTGGCCATAATTCTTTTGGAGAACAACGAGGACTGGAATGAGGAAAAAATTGATAAAGCCATGCATGCCGGAAAAGAAAGCATCTATAGTTTAAAGGAGAAAATCCCGGTACATATCGGGTATTTTACAGCCTGGGTAGATGATCTGGGAAACATAAACTTTTATGAAGATGTTTATGAAAGAGACGACAGATTGGCTTTGCTGTTGTTTTACAAAGAATAACGCAAAGGTAATGTTATCAGCGCATTGGTAACAAGAACCTTTCGGGTAGTCAGCACATTAAGAACACAGCTCAGGGTTTGATCAGGTGAACTCAGCCCATCTCATAATCAGGATTATACATCTGCAATTGGTTCGTTTGTGATCTGCCGGATGAACATACTAATGCATCACATCGATACATTTATAAAAACGACGGGTATACATTTCGCTGTTCAGTTCACTAATGGTAACACTATACGGTGCCCCGGAAGATGCATGAATAAACTTTGAATTCATGCCGTTCGCTTCACAAATAATGCCGACATGACCAATTTGTGTATTGTCCTGATATCCGTAAAAGACCAACACATCACCAAGCCTGAATTCCTCAGGCTTCAATGAAATTCCGAATGATTTGTATTCGCCTGAACTGCGGGGCACGTCAATGTTGTACTTCTGAAACACGAAATAAACAAAGCCTGAACAATCAAATCCTTTCGCGGGATTCATGCCTGCGTACTGATATGTCGTCCCAAGATATTTTTTGGCAAATTCGATGAGTTCAATTCTCCGGTCAATAACAGCAATCCCTTCCGGCACTTCCAAATCAGCAAAAGGAATATCAGTATGAGGCTGCATGCAATTGGCAAACAGCATGATAAAAACAATATTTGAAAAAGACCTAAACATGCGTGCTACTTGAAATTCAGGGTTGCAAATGATTATTCTCCTGCAGAACCTTTGTTTCATATTTAGGCCATACGCGGAAAATATTCAAAACCAGCAGGATAATACTGCTTTTAGGACAAAGATAAGCAATTTTCCGACCTAAATATTTGAACGTTCAAATAATAAATCATTAATTATGCACCTCATTACTTAAATACACTACTTTTGACAATTGATAATCCTTGTATCTTTATAAAATTCAGGAAATTAAATCATGTAATGAATCAAAAAACAGATAGTCATGATACCACCCATAACCCCGCCAATGCTTAAAGCCATCATTGTTGATGACGAACTTCACGGGAGGGAAAACCTGAATAAAATCATTGGTACTTACTGCCCCGAAGTTGAAGTACTTGGCCTTGCCGGGTCGGCGGTGCAGGCAAAACTGTTGGTAAACAGCCTGAAACCTGATGTGGTTTTTTTGGACATCAACATGCCGGTGCTTGATGGTTTCGACTTTCTGGAAGAATTTGATGACCGGAATTTTATGGTTGTCTTCGTGAGTGCTTATATGGAATATGGTATTAATGCGGTAAAAGCCGGTGCTGCCGATTACCTTCTGAAACCCATCAGCATTAAAGAGTTAAAGCTGACAATCAAAAAACTGCTTGCGATACAAGGCAAATCGCACAGGGCAGTAGTCGCGTCCGACAAAGACAAGCTCGTTATTCCTGCATCACACGGTTTCAATGTGCTTGCTGTGGACGAAATCATCAGACTCGAAGGTGATGGCTGTTATACCACTGTGGTTATGAAAGACCGAAAGAAAATCGTTGTGTCGCGAACTTTAAAAGATTTTGAAGATTCATTGCCAACGGAAAAGTTTTTCAGAATTCATAAATCGCACCTGATCAGCCTGAGCTATGTAAAAGACTATTCAAACCTGAGCGGAAACTTTGTGACTATGGCTGATGAAAGCAGAATAGAAGTATCAAGACGAAAAGCTCCGGTTTTTATCCATAAGGTTAAAACCTCAATGAACACAGTCTGAAAATGACCAAAAAAGGCTTGACATCTGCTCTTGTTGTTCACTTGCTTTCAGTTTGCATTTATGCGCAAACGCTTTCCTATTCAAATTATACAACATCCGATGGTTTGGCTTCATCCACTGTGTTCAGCATGATACAGGATAGCAAAGGCCTGATCTGGTTTGCTACCTTAAACGGTGTCAGCAAGTTTGATGGCAGTCAGTTTACTACATACAGAGCCGTTGACGGTCTCAATTCCAACTCTATCATTTCAGTAGTTGAAGGAGAGAAAGGGGAACTGTATTTTGGAAACTTCGAAAAAGGGATTAATGTGCTGAAAAACGGGAAAATTGATAACTATTTCCAGGAAATACAAGGCGAACAATTCCCTATCAACACGCTTATTTTCTCCCCGGAAAGCAATAATCTCCATAGTATTTATGCATTCGTTAAACATAGATCGCTTCATGTGATTCATGAAAATGCCGCTTCCATTATTTCAGCCAAAAAAATCAATATGAGGACTTTGGACCTGATTAAACTGGAAAAACTCCCTGCCGGAGAAATAGCTGTTTTGACTACAAAGGGACTCTCGGTAATTATAAACAATGAAGTAATAAAGCTTGACATCAAGGGATTGCCCGAAACAGAGGTTTTTTGCCTTGCCAAAAGTGATGATGACAGCTATTTTGTTGGTTTAAAAGGCAAAATTTGCCAGATTAAAGAAAGCAGGGTAATCAGGGAGATTAGCATCGGAGTAACAAGTGAAAAGGAAGTATTAAGTTTATTTCAGGACAGAAACCGGAATCTCTGGTTTACCATCAAGAACAAAGGGATATTTTTCATTCCGGATGGAACGGACAACATTGTAGATATCGGTATCAGGATTGGCTTGCAGCAAACACTCGTTAACTATATTATTGAAGACAGGGAGGGCAACATATGGTTAAGTACATATGGAAAAGGAGCATATTGCCTGAAGAATCTTTATTTGAAGAACTTCTCTGAAGCTGAAGGCATGAGCAGCAATATCGTGAATTGTATTGCAAAAGCAAGCAAGGAAAGGATACTTATTGGAACAGTTAATGGGATCAATATTCTGGAAAACGGAAGTGTCTTACGTGTCCCGAGTAAAACAGGAGTTGGTTTAGTTGAGTACATCCACCACATCAAAAACATTGACAATGAGCTGTATATATGTGGAGTATATGGCCATTTTGAAACAAGCACAATGATGTTTAACGGACTAAAACTTCAATTGAGTACCCGAAATGCATTTAATAAAACTGCAAACGGCCTCTACCTTTTTGGAACGACAGGTAATAGTTTGATTGTGAGACAACAATTTAATCCTTTGCAACATGATTTAAACAAGTTATTTGTTTTTGGTGACAATCCTGCTGACAATCGGATAAACGAAATCACGAGGGATTCTTACGACAATATCTGGATTGGTTCAAGCCAGGGTTTGTGTAAAGCCATTCCTCCCGAAAACATTAAGGATACTATTTGGAAGAAAACGTTTTTCACTGAAAATCAAGTCCTTAATTCCCGAATAAACACAATAACGGAAGATCAACATAAGAAAGTGTGGTTTGCCGGAGAAAAGGGAATAGCATCCTATGATCTTACAAACGATTCCATCAGTACATTCGCAGCCATTTCCGGACACGATTTATCAGGTTCAACCTCAACAGCATCTGACAATCAGGGCAGACTCTGGGTTGGGAATATGAAAGGACTCTATATGTTTGATGGCATTTCGGTCAAGCATCTGAATGTTCACACTGGTCTTCCTTCCAACGAAGTTTTGTCTCTTTTTATGGACAGGCAAGAAAATCTGCTCTACATCGGGACAACCAATGGCCTGTCGGTGATTGACATACCAGTATTCGACAAACAAGTGATTACAGCTCCTGAGGTATTGCTAACCAGTATTAAAGCTGGTGATTCTGTTTTCACGGATTACAATAACCTTGTTTTCGAGCCACACCAACATGATGTTTATGTAAACTTCGCTGGACTAAACTTTTCCTCGCCCGGTTCTGTTGTTTACAGGTATTCAATTGATAATAAGTGGATGACAACTAATCAGCGGACTTTAAGCTTCATCAACCTCCGCCCGGGTGTTTATAAACTTCAGATCATGGCCAAAGCTCAAAATACCGATTGGGGGAAGCCTGCAATGGTTACTTTTAGGATCCTGCCGAGCTTTACTGAATCAGCGTGGTTCGGGTTTATGATAATAGGGCTGTTTATCACTTTTTCATTGCTCTTTATTCGCCTGAGGTTGAACGCTCAGAAAAAGAAAACAAGAAATGAAATGGAATTGACAGTAAGAATCAATGCCCTAAAACACCAGGCATTATCGGCAATGATGAACCCGCATTTCATTTCCAACTCCCTCAATTCGGTGCAGTATCTGGTAAATAGTCACCGGTATGAAGAGGCCAACGAATACATTGCCATGATGGCCAAACTGATGCGGAAAAACCTCGATAGTGCTGGAAGCGGCTTCATACTCTTATCGGAAGAAATTGACCGGCTGAAGCTTTACCTCGACCTGGAGAAGATGCGTTTTCAGGATGGTTTTACCTATGAAATTGGCGTTGGGACAAGCATAAACCCCGGTGCTGTTTTAATTCCGAATATGATTATTCAGCCATTTGTCGAAAATTCGCTCTGGCATGGAATTCTTAATAGTGGCCAGGCAGGTTTACTCTATGTTTCTTTTGATTTTGAGGATATTGAAATCAATGGCGTGGTTTCCAAATCCCTGATTATAAAAATAACTGACAATGGGATTGGCATCCTCGAAGCGGGAAAACACAAAAAGAAGGATCATATATCCAATGGAATCCACATCATTGAAGAACGGCTTAAATTGCTGAGTACTAAGATGCAGCTCCCAAGTCCCATTATGTTTGAAGACCTGAGTAGCCGAGGCTCCGATTCGCAGGGAACCGAGGTCATTATCTCGCTTCCACAACCCTTGTACAGGATAATCAAGTAGATTACCCGGGCATCCATTTGCCGTTCCTTCCCTGATACACTCCGTTAGATTATTGATATCCCCCATTTGTTTATTGGCTATTGCGGCTGCCTTCTTTTGTAAATAGGTTTGTCGAAAATCATGACTCCAATTGAAAGCACTACTAACTTTATTTGGGTTTTTCAGAAAAAAAACCACTGAACTGTCACCGCTACTTATTATTAAGAAAAATGCCGATGACGGTCTTGTTAAAGAGTACCGATCAATCGAAGAAGCCATTTCAGAACTTGAAAACGAGAAAGACAAAAGATCAATAACAATCAAAAATGGAGAAATCGTACAATGAACCCTTTTTTTATTTTATATCTGGCAATTCTTTACCTATATACTCATTTTAGAAAACGAGTCAAACTTCATAATTATAATGGTCAGGGATGCCTAGAGAGCTACACAAGCACCTATAAACCAGACATCGCCAATGCTGACCAACATTTTCAGCCTGTTTCAATAATTCCCATGATGAAACAACCGCAGTTAGGACGTTTAAATTATTAAAAACTAATCCCATGAAAAAGGTATTGCTACTTTCTATATTTATCCTGTTCGCTATTGTTACACAGGCTCAGGTTAACGGATTCTCACTTGCCGAACCCTCATTCCCAACGGCACATAACCTCGGGACATCCTTTCCCTTGAACGTATCCTTCAACTGGACGCCCACTACCACCAGCGCAATTGTGGTGATTGACTACGACGCGTCTCTTGTTGGCTATGATGCCAGCTGCGCTTCGAGTTTGCCGGGCTGTCTGAGCATTTCGAACAGTGGCACACAACTAACGGTTAACATAAGCAATTTGCTGGCCTGCACCAATACAGGTGCGATAAGCTTTAACCTGTGTTTTAAGTTCAATTGTCCCGACTCATGCACCGGCACAACAAAAACAGCATTGTTTACAGCAACAATTACCGACAATCTGCTTACCGAACAAAACTCCTCTTGTCAATCAAACGGGATATTGAACAACAGCACTACTTTATCACATAGTTTCTTTTCTTTCAATCAATTAAATGCTGAAGTAACCTACAAAGTGTGTTTCAACAATCCGGGTTGTTTCAAAATTGCCAATCCGGAATTTTCTGTTGCGCTTGCCCCATCAATTGGAACAATTACCTCGGTATATGGCAATAACTTCACTTATTTACTCAATGGAAATACCATAACCCCCAATGTCAGTGCGTTCAACCCATACGCAAATGATTGCTTCTACTATGTGGTTAAACTACCTTGTGGTCAAGGGCTTGGGGAAACGCTAACAAGCAATGTAACCTGGACAGGAACCAATTGTGGTGTTCCGGAAAGCAATATACGCGGGCCTGTCCCGGCAAGTTATGTCATACCTGCAACTCCGGCAGCCAACTCCAATATTGTTGTAACAATGTCGGCAACGTCCAATTA
>Ga0351949_1125_pt1 | contig 10930 bp, 9 predicted proteins | sample BONcelT113001G15_FD_206856 | JGI IMG/M metagenome (GOLD analysis project Ga0351949, IMG submission 206856) | Enriched cells from coal bed in the Powder River Basin, Montana, United States - BONCAT cells T11 rep3 HSBNCT.T11.300.1.G15 ... | reverse complement strand
CCGCAGAGATACTGGCAAAAGCAGCATTTGAAGACGGAAAATACTGTCAAGCATTCCCATTTTTCGGTGCTGAGCGAAAAGGCGCACCAGTCATGGCTTTTTCAAGAATAAATGACAAGCCAATCAGAAGAAGATATCAAGTTTATAATCCAGATCATGTACTTGTACTGGATGAAACCCTCCTGGAGGCCGTAGATGTATTATCCGGCCTTAAAAGTGGAGGTAAAGTGATTATAAATACTAAAGAAGATCTCGAATTAGGTGGTGCTGATTACGAAAATGATCATAAAAAGGTTAAAAAACTACTTAAAAAACCCGAAAACATTTTAGTGGGTGATCTACCGGTTGGTGAAGATTTCCCCATGCGGGTGCTGGCTGAAATTGCCAACGCCCCCACTCTAAGTCCCAAAGAACTCCTGAAACGTGCCGAGTATTTCGTAAAATCCGGGGCCAACATGGTAGATATCGGTATGATCGCCGGGGAAAACATGTCCTCCAAAATACCAGCAATGGTAAACCTCCTGAAGGAAAACCTGGACGTGGCGGTGAGTATCGACACCCTGCAACCGGAGGAGATCATGGTGGCAGTGGATTCCGGCGTGGACATGGTTCTGAGCCTGGATCACGGGAATTACCAGGAAGTCCTACCTGCTTTGAAGCGTGAAAAAATACCAGCAGTTATTCTGCCCACTGATTACCGGAGGGGATGGGTCCCGGAAACCATCCACGAACGGGTAGAATCTTTGATGGATCTCAAGGAAAAATGTTATGGGATAAAGGTTATTGCCGACCCTATACTGGACCCGGTTAACAGTAAAAGCATGGTTGATTCCATTATGGCCTGCCGTAAATTCAAAGATAATGTAAATGAACAATGTCCTATCTTCTTTGGTGTGGGAAATGTTACAGAACTATTGGATGTGGACTCGGTGGGGGTTAACGCTCTACTTGCAGGGATTTCCATGGAACTAGGTGCCAGTATTCTCTTCACACCGGAAGAAAGTGGGAAAACACTGGGGAGTGTCAAGGAACTGGCCATAGCATCGAAGATGATGTTCCTGTCAAAGATGAGGGGTTCCATAGCCAAGGACCTGGGAATAAATCTAGTGGTGTTTAAGGATAAGCGCAGGGGAGAAACCATCCTGGAAGAGGTTGATGTCCCGGAGATAGAAGCAGGTTTTGAGTATAAATTTAGACAGGACTCGGCAGGTAGTTTCAAAATCAATGTAGAAGCAGGGAGGATCAGGGCGGTTCACTACCTGAAAATGCAGCCACAGGTAGCTATTTACGGGGAAACTGCCTGGGAAATCTACCATGAAATCATAAACAGAGGTCTGGTTTCACGGATGGAACACGCCGCATACTTGGGACAGGAACTTCAAAAAGCAGAGGATGCCCTTAAACTTGGGAAAAACTATATGCAGGACTTCCCGCTTTTTGAAAGGTTTATTGAGTACTGATATTAGAACAATTTAAATCTAGATTTTTTTTATCGGTTATTTTATTGATTGGACAATGATATTGGCGGTGTTTGTGATTTGTTGAGCATTTGAATAAGGTCCATAGACTGCTATTATGTATACGGTGGCATTGATTTTAAAATACATCAAATCATGTCTTGTTTTCTCACCATTTTCTTTTAATACAATTGTCATCATCAATGTTTCTACAACAACACCGTTAGGGTTGGTGGCAGTTGTTGTGGACAGTACTTTGCTTGTAGAAGGATTATTGTTTATAGAAATAGTCTCATTTTTTAATTCTGTGGGTGAGATATTGGTTTTATTCTTAGTTACGATAATGTATTGTTTGTTAAATATATCACTGCTTTCAAAGTAAGCTACTTTCTGCATTTTTGAACTATTTATTTCATCGGGTTGAGTGCTTAAAAAACCAGGATACTCAAAGCTCATAACACCATCGGAAAATGTTTTTGTTTCCTTAGTAAAAGAACTAATGCAACCGGATGCTAAAACAATTAATACAAGTGTTCCGATAATTCCTATCCTCAGAATATTGTCGATGTTCAAGTTTTACACGCCCTCTTACAGGATAAGTTGCCCGATAAGATTTTTTTATATTGTGTGAAAAGTGTTTAGTACCATTTCGAGGTCTGGTTCAACGGAACTAATTTTTGACAACATAAGTTTCAACCCAACATATTAGAATTTATAATAATTTGATATCCTCACGCTAATATCAACTTTTGATTTATAAATATTATTCTAATAATTTTAACAAAAATGTAAGAAAGTTTAATCTTAATCACTCCTGAAATTAAGGATGAATCATTTTAAAACAATTCACCATAATAGTAGATATTATAATTGACATATCAGAACTATTAATAAGACTTAATGTAGTTTATTAAGAATGAATGAAATAGCAAAATTTGATATTTGACACTAATGATGTTAAAAATCAATTACAAGTTCATCTAAAAAACAGTAACAGTTTTCTTCAATAGAACATTATAATTTCATAAAAATACAAAAACAATTCATTATTGGAAGAAGTTATTCAATTGTTTATCAGGGTATTAGTTTATTTTATTCAACTAAACATTACATTAAATTAAAATAATGACTCATTAAATTTCAAGTTCAAACGATTTAGGAGTAAATATCAATGGAACTATGCGATAAATGTGGCAACCCCCTGATCATCATCAAGAGAAAGCAATCGGGACAGATGCTTTGCCAGGAATGCTTCATTAAATCCATTCAGGAAAAAGTCCTTAAAGATGTTCGCCGCCAGAAACTGGTGACTAAAGGAGACAAAGTATTAGTAGCACTATCTGGGGGTAAGGATAGTGTAATGGTCCTGGACATACTTAACAATCTCCGGGAAAGGAGGATCATCGACCTGGTGGCGGTAACCATTGATGAGGGTATCTGCGGCTACCGGGAGGACGGGGTGGATATTGCCGCTCAAAACGCAGAATTACTGGGTGTTAAACACCGGATAGTCTCCTTTAAGGACTACCTTGGCCGAACACTTGACGAGATAATGGCTGAATCAGGGGATCGGAATGCCTGCACCTACTGTGGTGTGTTCCGCAGGTGGATCCTGAACCAGGTGGCCCGGGAAGAGGGAGCCACCAAGATCGCCACCGGACACAACCTGGACGATGAAACCCAGTCCATAATGATGAACTACATGGAGGGGAACATCCAGAACCTCACCCGTATCGGGGTTAAATCAGAATCCAGCTACGAAGGCTTCACCGTTAAAATCAAACCACTACGGGAGATACCTGAAAGAGAAACCGCCCTATACGTGTTAGCCCGTGATTTACCAGTTCACTTGGCAGGATGTCCCTATGCTGGGGATTCCTTCCGGGCCAAGGTGAGGGATTTCCTCCAGGAAATAAGCCAGGAACATCCTACCATCATGTACTCCACATTACGAGGTTTTGATAAGATAAAACCCGTTCTAAAGAAAGAATTTTCCAAACAAAACAAGATGGGAGTCTGCCGAGAATGTGGAGAACCAGCAGCAGCTGAACTCTGCAAAGCATGCAGCTTCCGTAACCAGTGGAAAAATGAATAATTTACCACTTAAACAGGAATTTAGATTATAAAAACGAGTTAATGTATGAATCAGGGTCATGGTATAATTTGGTAGTTAGGTATAAACAAGGATAAGGTAATTGATTTAAATAAGGAAGATTGTAATTGTTTTTAATTAGTACACCCAATGGTTAACATCATCAAAAGGTAACATTAGTATGGAGATGAATTATGGAAGTAACAGTTATTGTAGGCGAAGATGAGAAAAAAATGAATTTTGAGGGGGATAAAACCGTAAAAGACCTTCTGCAAATGATGGAAATACCCGTAGAAACAGTGGTGGTTAAGAAGAACCAGGCCATAATCATTGAAGAAGAATCAGTGGAAGACGGGGATGTAATTGAAGTAATAAAAGTAATTTACGGTGGTTAATTCAATTAAATGATTAAAATAACCATTAATATTTAATTAACTATTAATAATTTAGGGGATAATTTTAACCCAGGAAGTGTAGATGTGGATGATTTTCATCTTATTGAACAATCCATCAGCCATTATTTCCCATTAATCGGATTCTATAATGAGGATGGTGGTAAAAAAGATTCATCTTATTTTATAGTAGGGGATTACAATCCCCATAGTTTCCAGGGACTGGTAGGTGAACTGGATGAATATGGATTCATCCCCTTTATCAATCCTGAAGGGAATCATTACAAAATAAACATAGCCAAAAAACCTGAAAAAGGCAAATCCAAGATACATATTAATATACTCCTTTTACTGGCCACCATTGCCACCACCCTATTTGCCGGGTATCTCCTGGGCGAGGGAGACATGTGGAAGGCAGTTGCCTTTGCCATTGCACTATTAGGGATAATCGGAACCCACGAGTTAGCCCACTTTTACGCAGCCCGCAGGCACGGGGTAGATGCCACATTACCCTACTTCATCCCCGCACCAACAATGATCGGTACCTTTGGGGCGTTGATCAATGTCAAATCACCAATACCCAACCGCAGAGCATTGTTCGATCTGGGATACAGTGGACCGCTGGCCGGTTTCATAGTGGCCATTCCCGTCCTCTTAATTGGGCTGAAATTTTCTACAGTAGCCAGTAACCCCGATGCAGCCATGGTTTTCATCCCACCACTCATCATGCAGTTATTCACCTACCTGGTGGCCCCGGCAGCCACTGCTGAGCAGGTGATCATGCTCCACCCGGTGGCCTTTGCCGGGTGGGTGGGGATCCTCGTTACCATGCTCAACCTGATGCCCGTGGCCTTCCTGGACGGGGGACATATATCCCGGTCCCTTTTTGGTCAGAAAGTCCATGGATTCGTATCTATTCTGGGGATAATGGTCACCATAATCCTGGGATGGTATGTCATGGCTGCGCTCATGATTGTCATTTTGTTCCTGAACAGAAGCCATCCGGGTGCACTGGATAACGTGGCCCCCATGGACCTCAACCGGAAGATAATAGCGGTGGTTATCCTAATCATATTCATTCTGTGTCTTTCCCCAGTTCCCATGACTCCCTGATTGAATAAAAAAATAGAATTATTAAGCCCTAAAAAATTCTACATGAGAATTAGTAATTAAATTAATTATTATGAATTACCAAATAAAAACTATTGTAACTTACTGAATTGTGAATAAAATCTTTATAACTTACCTGATTACAACTAAAACCTATCTAATTCATTTAATTATCAAAATGTAATCCATTGGAGCTTTAATACGAGTGATATTATGAAAGTACACTATGAATGTGCATCCTGTTACCTCCGCCAGGCCAGAGAAGCCCTGGACCTGGCCACAGATGATGAAGATCTGAAGATGCAGGTCACAGAAAAGATAAACAAAATATTATGTCAGGAATTCCGGAAAGGAGCAATTTCTAACCAGATCGGAACCAAAATACACCGAACCATCAAAGAAGAAACAGGAAATCCAGATCCCTACCACGATCTCCGGGAAAAATCAGATGAAATTGCCATGCAATTCCTCCCCCAGGTGGAAAAGATCTTAAATAATGATAAATCACTCAAAAATTATCTTAAAGCAGCTATAGCCGGAAACGTTTTGGACTTCGGGGCACTGGGGCTTGAATCAGACATTGAAAGCCTGGTAATGTCTACTGTAGAAAAAGATCTCTCCATTGACCACTCCCAAGAACTGGAAAAGGAACTAAAAAAGGCCAAAAACGTGCTTTATCTAGCAGATAATGTTGGAGAAATAGTATTTGACAAACTACTCATAAGGAAATTACATGAATACGATGTGGAAGTCACCGTAGCCCTGAAAAAATACCCGATCCTTAACGATGCCTGTATGGAGGAAGCACTGGATGTGGGTTTGGATGAGGTGGCCCTATTAACCACCACTGGAACTGACTCCATAGGGATAATTTATGGGGATATCTCCGATGATTTCAAACAGGAATTTGAAGATGCTGATCTGGTTATAGCCAAGGGATTGGGTAACTATGAAGGCTTAACCTCGATGGGACTGAATGATAAACCCATTTTTTGCCTTTTAAATGCTAAATGTCAACCAATAGCCAGGGATATTGGTGTTGAAGTTGGGGATAATGTGGTTTTAAAAATAAATTAAGTAATTATGGTATATTCAAATCAATAAATCATATATTTTCCTTTTTTTTGTTTTCACGTTTATCTGTCTAAAAACTTTAGAAAAAATATTAAATGGGGGAATAAGAAAAAGGAAATTCCCCGAGCGAAAGTTTTCTTATTTCTACAGATTGTCTTGTTTGCCTAACATAACTCCGGTTAAAACCATTAACAAGGCCAGGATCAGAACTCCAAATGGAGCACCAGTTTGTTGCATGCCAATGGTTTTCGCAGAAACTTCAGAAACTTCAGGAGTTGCTAACACGTTAATGGTGGCTGTAGCATTCTGATTGTCGATGATGGGGTCGTAGATGTCTGAGTACACATGGGCATGGTTTTCTAGGGGTCCGACTTTTTCCACAGCTACCATGATATCCAGTTGAGCTACTCCTCCGCTAGGTAGATCGCCTATAGTCCAAATACCAGCATTTGGGTCGTAAGAACCATAATTAGCACTTGAAATGATGTATTTCACACCTGCGGGAATTTGATCCACTACATAAACATAAGTAGCAGTGTCTGGGCCGTGATTTTGTACAATTAGGGTGTAAGTGATGATTTCATGGATGTAGGGTTGGGGGTTGCTGACGGTTTTAGTGATAGATAGGTCTGCAGCTGGAGGCACATCAACACTGGCTTGTGAGGAGTCGTTGCTGGTGTTGGGATCTAATTCATTGGCAAAGGTTTTAGTTGCAGTGTTGTTTAAAGTGGTGTTGCTTCGATTCACAGTGAATACAATATCTATGGTGGCAGAAGTGCCATTGATCAGGTCGCCTACTTGCCAAATTCCACTTGTTGGATCATATGTTCCCTGTGATATATTATCCACTCTAACAAATAGTAGTGAAGTCTGATCAGGTAACAGATCAACCACTTGCACTCCAGTTGCATCATTAGGGCCGTAGTTGGTCACTAGTATTGTGTGTGTGACTTCCTGCCCGTAATTCTGGGTGGTGGGAGTAACTGTTTTTAAAACTCCAATATCTGCCACAGGAAGGACTTCAATACTTGCCCCCGTTGTTGCTTCAGTTTTGCTATCGGGATCCTGAGGATCAGCATATGCAGTGGCATTTGCAATGTTAGTCACAAAACCAGTTTGAGGTGTGGTGTCTACTTGGAAAGTCAAGTTTTCGGTTTGATCGTCAAGAAGATTAAAACCATACCAGCTTAGAACACCTCCTGCGAAGCTAACGCTGCCTACAGAGGGTGCTGCTGATCCAAGTACATAACTCAGTCCGGCAGGTATTGCATCATCTACAACTACATTATAGGCAGTATCTGGCCCGTTGTTGGTTATGTATATGATAAATGTTACCACATCTCCCACATGAGGCATGCTGACGTCTGCGACTTTTTGCATAGACAATGATGCAACCGGCACATAAGGCTCATCAACATTCAATGTTACTAGCGCCTGGTTGTTGGTTAGGATGGGGTCAAATTCGTCTCCAGTGACACTGGCAGAGTTATTTATCTGTCCCTGTTGATCTGCAGTGGCATTGATTACCAGCTGTGCTGAACCTCCACTTACCAGCGAGGTTATGTTCCATGATAGGATTCCAGAGTAAAGAGGATCTCCAATTAATGGTGTGAAAGACCAGGTACCTGCTGAAATACTATCTTCAGTTGGAGTTCCAAGTCCTATGGGCCAAAAGTCCACTATTTTAATGTTATTGGCCGTGCTGGGTCCGTTGTTGTAAACGGTGAGAGTGAAACTAACATTTTCACCCTGTGTGGGGGTAGTATTGTTAACTTCTTTGGTTATGGCCAGATCAGCAACTGGTTGACCATCAATTGTCACTGTGGAATTGTTGTTGTCAGGGTTGGGGTCGAAAGTGGTTCCAGTCACGTTGGCAGTGTTGATTATATTCCCAGTTTGGTTTACTATGGCGGTTATTTCTAGATTGGCTGATGCTTCAGGCCCAAGATTACCCACATTCCAGGTTAAAATTCCCCCTAAAAAGGTGAAACTTCCTTGACTTGGAGTTCCAATGTTAATGTTTACCAAACCGGTAGGGAATGCATCACTAACCACCACGCCAGTGGCTTCGTCGGGACCATCATTGGTTACTACGATGGTGAAGGTTACAGTTTCTCCAAGATGCGGAACTAACTTATCCGCTGTTTTGGATATACTTAGATCAGCAGTGGGTTGTTGTGCGTTTACAGTTACGGTGTCCTGGTTATTGGAAAGGTTGGGGTCTAATTCATTCCCAGTTACATTGGCGGTGTTGGAAAATTCTCCTGCCTGGTCGATTCTAACCAGAACATCTAAGGTAACTATGTCTCCAACATTTAGGTTACCAATAGTCCAGGTTAACAGATTTCCCACCACAGTAACCCCTGCAGGGGGTGTTGCGGATAGGAAAGTAACTTGGCTGGGCAGTTCATCGGTTACAACCACTCCAGTTGCGTTGTTAGGTCCATTGTTGGTAGCGGTAATGTAAAAGTGTATGTTCTGCCCTACATTGGTGTTACAGTCACAAACTGTCTTCAAAACCGCTAAATCTGCTTTATCGGTCACATTGATTACTGCCAAGGCATCACCATAATCGGTGTTGTAATGATCACTAACTCCGCTCCAATCATGTATGTAAGCGTAGAGTGTTTGTGTACCTTCAGCCAGGGCTATGAAAGTCCATACTGACACAAAATTGGTGGTGTTAGGGTTATCAATCCTCATAAGGTCTGTTATACTGGCTCCGTAGGTTGTGGTAACATTCACTGGTTGGATGGAAGTGGGATTATAGTTGACTAAAGGAATGGTTACTGTTTCATAGGTTGCTGATGCTGTTGTACCGGTTACTGTAATGGTAAAGAGATCTCCCGGTGAAGGGGTTGGGTTAGAAGCGATAATGGAGATGATCTGGTTACGGTTTTGAGATACTAAATGATCAATGTAAATACTACTGGGGTTGGTGTAGGTGGGAGTGTCGCTACCAGCAGTGGTTATAGTGAGTGTTCTGTTTTGGTGATAAGCCCCAGCAGGATAAATACCGTCATCACGTGTTATCTCCACTAAGAAAAAGGCGTATTTAACTTCTCCAGATAGTATAGTTCCCAAGTTTCTAACTGATGATTCTCCGGGTGCTAGGTTGACAAAGTTAGGTGAAGGTGTGTTATCCCATGCAAAAGTAACGTTAACATCATGAGCGTCTGTGGTATCATTGTTTTCAACCCTTACTTGTACTAAAGTTTGATTAGGCCCTACATTGACGTTGTTACTGTCCAATCCTGCCCGATCCCACGATCCAATAGTCACATTTAAAGTAGGATCTTCAGCAGCAGAAACCGCACCACAAAGTATAAATACGAGTGTTAATGTAAGTGCTAGTATTGTTATGTGTTTTGTTTGATTTTTCATTCTTTTCACCTCCTATTCGTTTTTATCAAACGTTTTCAAATTGTTATTTTTGTTTTTCATAACTAAAATTAATTTCCCTAGAATGTCAAAATAATATATTAATTATCAATTTTTTTCTCAAGAAACCAAATTCCCCAACCACATCAATAATAAATATCACACTAATTTAAAAATAAGGGCTTTTAAAGGTTTAATAATATAATAAAACACATATAATGTTTCTAAAAGATTGTTAAGAAAAATATATTAGATTCACTAAACTAAGGGTAGAGCATGCGTAAATACCTCGTGGGGATTGCCGTAATTTTTATTGTCTTGTTGGTGATAGTACTGGCTATTTCAAGTTTAACCACTAAGGAAACCAAAACAAACACAAATTCTATTCAATGGGGTAATGACTTAAACCAGGCCATGGAAGAGGCAAAAAAATCCAATAAAACCATATTCATAGATTTTTATGCAGACTGGTGTTCATACTGTGGGGAGATGGATGAAGAAGCCTTCACCGATCCCCAGGTTATAGGGAAATTAACCCAGAATTACGTGTTACTGAAGGTGGATGTGGATGAAAACCCAGATCTAAGTTCAAAATACAAGGCCTACAGTCTTCCCACCATGGTAATCGTGGATTCCTCGGGTAATGAGATAAAGAGGATCATTGGGTATCAAACCCCTGAACAGCTTTTAAGTCAGATTTAATAAGGAATAGTTAAACACATATCACAATAATAATTTCATTAAAACTTCTTATTTCAGGAAAGGAATATTTTCATGGGGATAAAATGGAAACCAGTTTTCTACTATCTTTTTTAGCAGGAATGGCATCAATTATATCACCCTGCGTATTGCCACTCATACCCATCGTGGTGGGATTTTCCCTACTTAAACGGAAGAATACAGAGATAGTTGCATTTGGTCTGGGATTCTTCCTCCTTTTTGCCATAATAACCATACTAACCGCCATCTTCACCGCTGCAATAAATTATTATCTTTTATATTTTAGAATAGCCGCTGCATTGATCCTGGTTATAATTGGTGTTCTGTTTATTGTCAATAAAAAGCTGTTTAATGTTTCAACACCCTCTATTTCCGATACACCTGATTCTCAAAAGGGAATAGTTGGATCTTTTCTAATGGGATTTTTAACCTGCCTGGCATGGTCACCCTGTTTTGGTCCTTACGTGGTTGCAGTAGCAACCTACAGTGCATCAACCGGAAACATAGGTTACAGTATAATAAACATGGCCATCTTCGCAGGAGGATTTTCATTAACCATACTGATAATGGCATTTTTAATGTCAAAAATAGATTTCAAAGCTATAATAAAATATTCAGATTGGATAAGGATTATTTCTGGGGCTATAATTGCTATTGCGGGTTTGTATATGTTGATGGGTTTTTTATAGTTGTGATCTGGCAAA
>Ga0351949_1115_pt1 | contig 11005 bp, 10 predicted proteins | sample BONcelT113001G15_FD_206856 | JGI IMG/M metagenome (GOLD analysis project Ga0351949, IMG submission 206856) | Enriched cells from coal bed in the Powder River Basin, Montana, United States - BONCAT cells T11 rep3 HSBNCT.T11.300.1.G15 ... | reverse complement strand
GAAAATGCTTACCAGAAAGCAAACCTTACATTATTTGCCTGATCTGATTGTCAACAATATTAATGGAGGTGTTTTATACTTCAACAGAGAGTTTGACTACAACAGGTTAGCTGTCAACCTGGCTCAAACGGCTATTGAGCAGGGCGCCACAGTTGTTAATTATTGTGGAGTAACCGGGTTTCTAAAAAAAGGAGCAGCCATTAAAGGTGTAATAGCAAAAGATGAGATTGGCGGAAAAGAAATTGAAATCAAGGCAAAAGTAGTCATTAATGCCACCGGTGTATTTGAAGATGAATTGCTGCAATTGGCCAAAGGTCATTCTGAAAAAACAATTGCCCAGTCACAGGGAATTCATTTGGTGGAAGACAAACATTTGCCAAAGGATTATATGGTAAAAGTTTTGCCATCAGGCCTTGTGCATGTAACCTGCGGAGAATGGGTCAACTACAGAAGCAAGGCCAAACTTATCATCAACAAAGCCATACAAGCATCTGGATTGGAATTTATGCCCTGCGAAACAAAACACTTAAAAATTCATGGATGGACAGAGCAAATTAATGATACTCATTTATCGGTTTATGGGAGTGATGCACCGGCCATAGCACTAATGATGAATGAAAATGTTTCCTTATCAGAAAAAATTCATGCTTCGTATCCTTATACAAAAGCTGAAATCTTATGGATTATTGAGAATGAAATGGTTTTGACAGTTGAAGATATTTTAGCAAGAAGGATACGGTTATTATTTCTGGATGCCAGGGCTGCAATGGAAGCTGCACCATTGACAGCATCATTGCTTGCTCTACATAACGGCAAGGATAAACAATGGGAAAAGGAACAACTGGAAACATTCAATAAACTGGCTCAAGGATATTTACTTAACTTATTTGCCAATTCTAATGCAGATGAATCCAAAAGTATTAAAAACTATGCGAATAATTAGTCTGGTTTTGGGCACCATTACCATCAACGGCAATGCGGTAACACGCAATCCGGCCTATTATATTCTTGCTTACGCGTCTAAGTTCGCCAGACCAGGGTCGGTCAGGATTCATCACTTGATTCGAATGTGCCTGACTGAGCGGCTATCAGTGGCTTCATGTGCAAATGTTTATTGCTAACCTGAGCAAGCAAAAGTTGGACTCTAAATGCTGGGAAGGATGATTTCTTGCACATTATTTGTTTTCTTTGTTTTCATTGCTGAATTTAAATTTAAATTTAAATTTCTAAAATCATGATCATCGTTGTTTCACCGGCCAAATCCCTTTACGATCACTCACCTATTCAGCTTGAAAAATACACATCAGCCGATTTTTTGCCTGAAGCCGAAAAAATAGTTTCGGTGCTTAAAAAGAAAAAAGCGGCGCAATTGGCTGAATTGATGGGTATTTCTCCCAAACTTGCTGAATTAAACTTTCAGCGTTTTCAGGAATGGGCTTTGCCTTTTACTCCGGAAAATTCGTGGCAGGCAGTGTTGATGTTCAATGGCGACGTTTACCAGGGAATGAAAGCAGAAACATTTTCGGCTGAGGAATTTGAAATTGCTCAGCAAAAACTGAGGATACTTTCGGGAGTTTACGGACTGCTAAGACCGTTGGACCTGATTCAGCCATATCGTCTGGAAATGGGAACAAACGTGTCAGTTGTCAGAAAGAAGAACCTTTATGAATTCTGGAAAGCAAAGATAACCGCCAAGCTGAATTTGGAACTGGCTCAAAATAAGCAGGCAGTTTTGGTAAATCTGGCCTCGAACGAATACTTCAGCGCAATTGACACGAAAAAGCTAAAAGCCCGTATCATTACTCCGGCATTTAAAGAGAATAAAGATGGGAAATACCAGATGGTTTCATTTTTTGCCAAAAGAGCCCGCGGATTGATGAGCCGTTTTGTCATTCAGAACAACATCTCCGATCCGGAGGAAATGAAAGCTTTTGATCTGGAAGGTTATTACTACAATAATCAGCTTTCGAAGCAAGACAATTGGGTGTTTACAAGGTAAAACTAAAAGCAGCTTCCTGACATCAGGTAATTCTGCACATAATCATCAATGCCCTCTTCAAGGCTAAAAAATGGTTCGTTGTAACCGATGCCTTTAAGTTTCTGAATGTTTGCGCAGGTATAATACTGGTATTTACCGCGTAAATCTTCCGGAGTATCAACAAAACCGATCTTTTCGTCCACCTTCATCGACTTAAAAACAGCTTTTGTCAGGCTCAGATAGGTTCTGGCTTCACCTGTACCCACATTGTATATTCCTGAATTTTTCCGGTGTTTCATAAAAAACAGGATCACTTTGGCCACATCTTCCACATAAATAAAATCACGGGCTTGCTCACCGTCCTTAAATTCAGGATGATGCGAACGAAAAAGATCCATTCGCCCTGTTTCTGAAATGGTATTGTATGCCTGAAAAATGACTGAAGCCATGCGGTCTTTGTGGTATTCGTTCGGGCCGAATACATTGAAAAATTTCAATCCCGACCAAAAGAAAGGCTGCTTTTTCTGCTGAAGTACCCAGCAATCAAAATCATGTTTCGATTGTGCGTATAAGTTAAGTGGTTGCAATTCAGGAATAAGCACATGATCGTCATCGAAACCCAGTTGTCCGTCACCATAAGTTGATGCTGAAGAAGCATATACCAAGGGCAAGCCATATTGAATACAGGCGTTCCATATCTTTTGTGAATATTCGAGATTAAGTTGCTGGTAAATTTCAGGTTCCTGACCAATGGTGTCGGTACGAGCTCCCAGATGAATAATAATCTGAACAAATTTTTCGTGAATCGCCAACCAATCAAAAAACTGGTCACGATCGACCATTTCCGTGTAGGTTTTTAACCGGTAATTGGATAACTTCAGTGGATCGTCGTATTTATCAACCAGAACAATGTCTTTAAAACCTTCCCTGTTGAGCTTCCCAACAACATAACTTCCTATAAAACCAGCTGCTCCGGTAACTACAATCATAAGCACTTTCCATTAAGGTGAGTCAGTTTCTGCGACATTGTTTTCGTATTTATTAACTTCATTTTTGGTATAATATTGTATTTAATACATTGAAAAATTAACTTTTATTTACACTTCTAATCATTTCAGTATAACTTACTGAATAACGTTTAATGACATGAGGTAAATTTAAGGATATTCATAAAAATTTTATTGAGGCTACAAGTAAGACTGAACATGTTACCTTTGTGGTTGCGTGAGCTTGACATTTTATTTACAGAAAGGCTTTTAAAATGGAATTTACACTGAACGGAAAAGACGGAAGCTACCGGAAGGTAGAAAAATATGATCCGGAGACGACTGAAAAATTAAGCGAACATTACAGGAATATCCTCGAACTATTGGGCGAAAACGCAGACCGCGAGGGCTTACAACGCACACCATCGCGCGTTGCCAAATCCATGCAATTCCTGCTTCAGGGTTACGAACAGAATCCTGAGGAAATTTTGAGATCGGCTATGTTCAAGGAAGATTACCGCCAGATGGTAATTGTAAAAGACATTGAAATTTATTCGATGTGCGAGCACCACATGCTTCCGTTTATCGGTAAGGCACATATCGGGTATATCCCGAATGGTTATATTACCGGCCTCAGCAAAATTGCCCGTGTGGTTGATGCATACGCCCGCCGTCTTCAGGTTCAGGAACGATTGACCACCCAAATAAAAGAATGTATTCAGAGTACGCTGAATCCACTTGGAGTAGCCGTAGTCATTGAGGCGCAACATTTATGCATGCAAATGCGCGGCGTGCAGAAACAGAATTCGACCACTACCACCTCTGATTTTACAGGTGCTTTCGAACGAGTTGCAACCAGGGAAGAATTTATCAGGCTTATAAAAGGATAATTTATTTCAGAAACTGCAAACAAACGGGTGATTCGTTTTGAACTTTTATGCCTGTATATTTTAGTTTTCCTGAAATTTCATCCACTTTAAAAACAGTGATATCGTTGCTTCGCTGATTGGCAACCAGTAAAAACTGACCGGTTGGATCAAGCGTAAAATTACGCGGCCAGTTTCCCTCAACTGAAATGGTTTGAATCATTTCAAGTCTTCCATTCATCTGGTCGCGCTTGAACACTGCAATGCTGTTGTGTCCGCGGTTCGAACCGTAAACAAAACGACCATCAGCCGACAGATGAATATCAGCACACCAGCTTTCTCCTGAAAAATCTTTCGGCAGGGTTTTAATTGTCTGAACTTCTTTCCATACACCGCCATATTTCATCAGAACTGTAATTGTGGAGCTTAACTCGTTGATGACATAAATAAATTGACCGTCAGGAGAAAAATCGAAATGACGCGGGCCGGAACCCGGAGCAAGTTTCACAAATGGTTGGGCATTGGGCGAAAGAGGTTTGCTGCCGGTTCCAACCTGGTAAATTTTCAACTGGTCGATACCCAAATCGGCTGCATACAAAAGTTTCCCTGAAGGATCAAACCGTGCAGAATGGGCATGTGGTTCGGTTTGGCGACCAGGGAAAGGTCCGCTTCCGGAATGTTGCACTGTCTGCACATTTTCCGACAGACTTCCATCAGGAAGCACATTGAAGTAGGAAAGATTTCCGCCGGAATAATTCGAGGTAACTACTTTTTTCCCATCAGGTGAAATAGTTACGTGACATGGATTTGCACCAAAGGTATGCACACGGTTGAGCAAACTTAAATGGCCGGTTTTTTCAATCCTGAAAGCAGAAACGCCTCCGCTGTGTTTCTCATCAAGGTTATCGACCTCGCCAACCGAGTACAAATATTTTTTATCGGGCGAGATGGTAAGAAATGAAGGATTATTGCTGACAACCGGTATTTTCAAATCAACAAGTTTTCCTGTCCGGTCGTCGAACGAATACACAAAAATCCCATCGGCCATGCCTTTGGTATAGGTTCCAACATACATGATGTGCCTTTTTGCCTGGGCAGGCATCCAAAAAATGGAAATGCCGAATACAAACAGCAGAATTAGTTTCATAGTATAATTTTTTTTGTGCTCCTGATTAACAAATTTGAAATTGCATTGTTTTACTTAAAACGAATTCAAATTTATAAAATTATAGCTATGAAATTACGAAACATTTTTCTCTTCATGATGGTATTAATTGGATTCTCAGTTAACTCCCAAACCCTCACCAAAATCTGGACGACTTCCGGAGGTCTCAAAACTCCTGAATCTGCTTTGTTTGATGAAAAAACAAACAATGTTTATGTGACCAATATTGATGGTGATGCATCAACAAAAGATGGAAATGGCTTTATTTCAATACTTGATTTAGATGGAAAAATAAAAAACTTAAAATGGGTTACCGGCTTGAATGCCCCAAAAGGTCAGGCTATTCACAAAGGCAATCTGTATGTAGCCGACATTGATGAACTTATTATTATCAGTATCAAAGACGGAAAAATAACCGGCAAAATAAAGCTTGAAAACGCAAAGTTCCTGAACGACGTTACAGCTTCCGAAGACGGAACTGTATTTGTTACCGACATGCGCGACAATAAAATTTATGTACTTGAAAATGGAAAATTAGTCCTTTGGCTCGAAGACAAGCTAATCACCAATCCTAATGGTTTATGGGCAGAAAAAGGGAAACTCTACATCGGGACCGGACAGCTTCTTCAGGCGGATATAAAAACAAAAGAAATAAAAGTGCTGGTTGATAATTGCGGCGGCATTGACGGACTTGAAAAGATGGAAAACGGGGAATTTATTTATTCGAACTGGCCCGGTCGTATTTTTGTAACCAAAGGAACTGAGTCGATTAAACTACTGGACACTGTTGACAAAAAGAATACAGCCGACATTGATTATGTGCCCGGTAAAAAGTTGGTATTGGTTCCAACTTTTTTAGGTAATAGCGTTGAAGCCTATAAACTCAACCCATAAAAAATCACAATGGACAAACCTTTAATTGCTGCAAAAATGCCTGCACAGGTGACGCTTGAACCCGGACAATTTTTCTGGTGCGCATGCGGAAGAAGTTCCAATCAGCCATTTTGCGATGGATCGCACCTTGGAACAAAATTTACACCGGTACTTTTTAAGATAGCAGAAAAACAGGAATTCTGGCTTTGCCAGTGCAAGCACACAAAGAATCCACCGTTTTGCGACGGAACGCACAAAACACTTTAAATATGCTGAAGTTATTATCAGAAAAGGATCCGGTCGGAAAATGATCGGATCCTTTTGCTTTATGAGCAGAAATATGCACGGAAATTATGACTGTTAGTTTTTACCTGCAAAAAAACCTAACTTTGTTAAAAACTGATTAAAAATGGAACTTCCGCTAATATTATCGCCTTTGCTTGTTTACAGCGCTGTTTGCGCTCTTCTTGTTTCTCTGTCGGTGATCGTATATTTAATCATCAGGCTGAAGAAATCGGAGCATGAAAAACAGGCACTTAAATATAAATATCAAGATATCAAAGAAAAATACAACCGGATAGAACTCGAAAATCTGGATTCCAGGCTAAATCCACACCTTTTCAAGAACATACTTAACTCCGTTCAGTCACATGCCTACCAAACCTATTTTGCGCTGGATAAATTATCCAATGTGCTGGACTATATACTTTACGACAGTCGTAGCAAATTCGTCACTCCGAAGCAGGAAGTTGAATTTGCGCTCAATTTGATTGAAATCAATAAAATTAAACTAAGCCCCCTCTTCGATTTGAAAGTAAAGTTAAAGATCAATGAAAATGAGCCGCTGTATCACCAACATTTGCTGGCTCCTTTCATTTCTACGGATTTAATTGAAAATGCCTTCAAACATGCCGATTTGCAAAGCGGAGGTGCTTTCATTTCTGTCATCTTCGAGTTTAACGATAGCAATTTTAAGCTTACCGTTGCCAACAAAGTATCAGCAAAATCGCCCATCAGTAAAGAAAAAAGTGGGTTTGGAATCGAAACGCTCGAACAACGCCTGAAGATCATTTACAACGATCATTTCAAGTTCGACCATTTTATTGAAGACAACGTATATATCGCTCACTTAAAAATTGAACTACTTGAATACAAAGCTAAAATGCTTGCTGCTGGACGATGAATTGCCGGGGCTTTCGTACCTGAAATTGCTTTGTGAACAAATACCCGAACTGGAAGTGGTCAGGGCTTTTAACGATCCGAATATATTTTTGAATGAATTCCCCGGACTGGAATTCGATTTGTGCATACTTGACATCGAAATGCCCGGTACCAGCGGGATTGAATTAGCCGCCCTACTTAAAAACAAGCCGGTTATTTTTACCACAGCTTACAAAGATTATGCAACAGATGCCTTCGACCTTGATGCCATCGACTATGTAATAAAACCGGTAAAACCAGAACGACTTCAGCAAGCTGTAAACAAAGCTATAAACCGGATAAATTACGTCAGCAAAATCAGGAAACACATCCGTTTAAATACCGACAAAGGAAACGTTCTGTTATTTTTCGACCAGTTGGTTTACATACACACCTCCGAAATCGACAGCCGTGACAAAACTGCCCTATTGGAAAACGGCGCCTCCCTGCAATTAAAGAACATTACATTTGAGAAACTCATTTCCGTTTTACCTTCCGACCAGTTTTGCCGTGTCAACAAAAAAGAGCTCATTTCACTTAACAAAGTATTATATTTTTCAAACAATCAGATTACCACCAACATTTTTCTCCAGTCAGAAAAGCCTCTGGTACTTACCCTGGGCGAAACTTACCGCGACGAATTCATAATTAAAACAAACAGGTAGGTTTATTACAAGATTTGACCTTCTTATTACATTTCCGCTCCCCGCTTCCCAAAAAGCCAAGGTTCTTCAGGATTTTAAACTCATATTTGAATTGAAATACGATTTCAATGGGTAATCATTTATTGTTTATAGTATGAAAACAAAAACAACTTATTCACAATTTGACCTTAAAAAAGGGATTTGCAAATGTTGTGGAGAAAACTCGAACAAAATATTAATTGATGATGGTCGCTGCACGAATTGTGTCGAAGAAGAAAAATTCTTCGAGCAAATCATGCGAAACAAAACAAAAAAGTATAAACTACTAAAATCTATTGGAAGTTTGGCCTTAATCAACCTGATAACAACTGGATATAATTAAAACAATTTGCACCCAACATGAAGAAATTTAGAAACGTCTTTTTTTACATCTGTGTCATTGGCAGTTTTTCGTGGCTTATCCATTGGATTGCACAAAAAGGAAAAGTGCTGGAATTTGGAAGGCACGTACACCTGCCCGAAGTGGGTGAAAGTCAATGGCTGGAGTTTGTAAATTCGTTTTTGCAAAACCTGACACACCCGTTGGCCATACTCCTGGCTCAAATAATAACTATAATAATAACCGCCCGCATACTTGGATGGGCATGTAAAAAAATAGGCCAACCCACCGTAATAGGCGAAATTATTGCAGGCATTGTGCTGGGGCCCTCGCTCCTTGGCATGTATTTCCCCGAATTTTTTAACACATTATTTCCTGACCACTCAATGGGCAACCTCCAGTTTTTAAGCCAGATCGGGCTAATACTGTTTATGTTTATGGTGGGGATGGAACTCGATTTAAAAACACTAAAAAACAAAGCTCATGACGCAGTCGTCATCAGTCATGCAAGCATTATTTTCCCGTTTGCGCTTGGCATGGGCCTGGCGTATTTTATCTATCAAAACTTCACTCCCTCAGGTGTACAATTTCTATCGTTTGGATTATTCCTCGGCATTGCAATGAGTATAACCGCCTTCCCGGTATTGGCTCGCATCGTGCACGAAAGAGGAATTCATAAAACAAGGTTGGGAGCCATCGTTATTACCTGTGCCGCGGCCGACGACATCAGCGCCTGGTGTTTGCTTGCCGCAGTAATCGCCATAGCAAAAGCCGGTTCATTTGTGAGTTCACTTTACACCATTGCCATTGCTGTTGTCTATGTTTTCCTGATGCTCAAACTGGTCAAACCATTTTTGAAACGGGTTGGCGATTTGTACCCCTCACGCGAAACGATGAGCAAGCAAATTGTTGCCATATTCTTCCTGACACTGATCGTTTCATCTTACACAACCGAAGTTATCGGCATCCATGCTTTGTTTGGCGCATTTATGGCTGGCGTTATAATGCCCGAAAGCACCAAGTTCAGAAATATATTTATTGAAAAGGTTGAAGATGTAGCTCTTGTGCTCCTACTCCCATTGTTTTTTGTTTTCACCGGACTACGCACTGAAATTGGATTGCTCAACGACCCTTATCTCTGGAAAATAACCGGACTGATCATCCTGGTCGCAATAACCGGTAAATTCATCGGAAGTGCTCTTGCTGCCAAATTTGTCGGGCAAAACTGGCGCGACAGCCTTACCATCGGTGCGCTGATGAATACCCGGGGACTGATGGAACTGGTGGTACTTAGCATTGGTTACGACCTGGGTATCCTCTCTCCTGAAATTTTTTCGATGATGGTCATTATGGCTTTGGTCACTACTTTCATGACAGGTCCTGCGCTGGACTTAATTAATCGAATATTCAGGAAAAAGCCAAGCTTGCTTTCCGAACAGGTGAACCAACTCGTAAAATACAAGATTATTTTATCTTTTGGCAATCCTGAAATGGGACGATCACTGCTTCGGCTTGCCAGTAATATGATTAAAAAACAGAATGGAAATGCCACAGTTACAGCATTACATCTTTGTTCAAACAATGTGTTGCACCATTACAATATAACGGAATATGAAAATGAAAGTTTCTCACCAATCATTCAGGAATCGAAACATCTAAACCAGAAAATTACGACCCTTTTTAAAGCTACCGATGACATTGACGCTGACATTACTGAAATAACCAACAGGGGAGACTTCGATCTGTTGCTTATCGGTATCGGACAGTCAATTTTTGAAGGGAGCCTTTTGGGTAAAATTCTTGGCTATACTACCAGTATTGTAAATCCCGACCGTCTGATTCAAAAAGTGTCGGGAAAAGAAAAATTATTTGGCAACTCACCTTTTGACGATCGTACTCAAAATATTCTTTCGAACAGCAAAGCTCCGGTCGGAATTTTAGTAGATAAAAATACAGGCAACTGGGAACAAATTATTGCACCGTTTTATTCTGAGAAAGACAATTTCCTGATTGAATATCTTCAGCGACTTATTAATAATTCAGAAGCACAGGTAACTGTAAGCGATCCTGTTGGTATAATCAAAAACCACATTGAAATTAAGGAAGCCATCAGGGCTATTGAACATGAAGTGCCTAATCACATCACTATAAATAACGGTAAAGTGATTGACAAACAATTCATTCAACAATTTCAACTAATGGTAATTTCATCGGAGGGATGGAAGAATCTCGTTGATTCACGCAGTAGTTGGCTCAGCCATGCTCCATCAATCCTGATATTGCAAGCCTGATAAACCGGAATTAATGTAAACCAATAAAAATCAAATGCCATGATAACTGTTATCATTCCTACATTAAACGAAGAAGCCCACATCGCTTCCGTGATAAAATTCGCGAAAGCAGAACCGGATGTAAGCGAGGTAATTGTTGTGGACGATAAATCGATGGACCAAACTGTACCCATTGCCCTTCAATGCGGTGCGAAAGTGATCACTAGTACAAAGCTCGGTAAAGGAGCTTCAATGAAAGACGGAATACTTTATTCAACCAACGAAATAATCGTCTTTCTCGATGGAGACATTGATCCTTATCCTCCCAATACCATAAAATCACTTTCTGATCCGATCATCTGCGGAGAAGCCGATTTTGTAAAATCATCATTCAGCCGAAATGCCGGCAGGGTTACCGAATTGGTTGCAAAACCGCTCCTGAGTATTTTCTTCCCTGAACTGCTGCGATACAGCCAACCGCTAAGCGGAATGATTGCCGGGAAAAAATCACTTTTGCAACGATTGGATTTCCGGGACGACTATGGCGTTGACATTGGCATCCTGATAGATATGCACTTGATGAAAGTACGGATAATGGATGTTGAAATCGGCTACATCGAAAACAATAGCAAACCGTGGCAAGA
>Ga0351949_1121_pt1 | contig 11257 bp, 8 predicted proteins | sample BONcelT113001G15_FD_206856 | JGI IMG/M metagenome (GOLD analysis project Ga0351949, IMG submission 206856) | Enriched cells from coal bed in the Powder River Basin, Montana, United States - BONCAT cells T11 rep3 HSBNCT.T11.300.1.G15 ... | reverse complement strand
GGCTATTATATGATCTCAGTTGTCGTTCAAAACCATCTAAAATTAATAAAATTCGGTGCTCCTGCAGTAAGTAAATTAATAATTGACATTTTTCATAATTTGATCTTATCATTTTTGGATCTATTGTTTTTCCACTTACATATGCGATTGCATCTTCTAAGAATCTGGAGAAAGATGCTTCCCCTTCATAAAATGACCACCATAGGATTCCTTCAAACGAGGCATGATTTACTTTTTCTTTTAACCAATGCCAAACAAGCGATGATTTTCCCATGCCACCAATAGCATGCAAAACCATTATTGGCTGTTTTCCGTTTTCAATCCACCCGTTAAGGATATCACATTCGACAATTCTTCCTGTAAAATTCGATTGTAAATGAAAAAAATGAGCTAAATATGGTTTGGGAATTAAAGGGATTCCAATAGAATCATTTGTTGAATTATATTTCGTTTCTGGCAAATTTGATGAATTTGTGTTCGATTCTAAAGGCACGCGAATCCTGCTTGATAAAGGAAATGGATAATTGCCGTCAGGAGCTTCACTATAGGTCATTGTATCCTTTGTCCAGAAACCGCCATCTTTATCACTATAGATACGAAGGTAAACAGTTCCTTTACGGTTTTTTAGATCCAATTGAGCAAAATTATATGAGTTAAGAGTCAACCGTTTATCAAAACATGAACCTGCAGCACTTATTGTATATTCTCTACCAGGAGCATATATTTGATTAAAGCTGGGCTCATGCAAATGACCATGTAGAATAAAATCGCATTTTTTATTTAAATTCTCAAAACTGTCTTTATCGACACCCATGAGCCAATTAATTGGATGATGCATTATTGCTATTTTTATAGCAGAATTATCTACTCGCTGTAATGCATTGAGAACTTGAATTTCACCAAGAGCAAGTTTTCCCTGGTCCTCATTAGAACTAGATAGCCATGCAGAATTGAGACCAATAATCGATATATCTATCTCATTAACTGTAGTAAAGTTTTTAACATAAAAATAATTTGAATTATCAAATAAGATATTTTCTTTCATATAATCTTCAATAAATTGGCCGTAATTATGAAAACGTTTCAACATTAAAGACCGATCATCGTCATTTTTCAACAATTCATTGATATCATCGCGATTTCTTAAATTCCTGGCAATAATTTTTGCACCTGCAGATATAGCAGTTCTATCCACGTCATGATTCCCAGGTACCAAAAATAATTTATTTTTATCTAGATTAGTTATTTCAAGCAATTTATCTAAGAATTTAGATGCCATTTTATATTCTTCAGGGCTGCTACTATATGTGATGTCACCAGAAAGAATGATAAAGTCTAGATTGAATGAATTATCTATTAAAAATTTTGGTATATCTTCTAATAGCTTGCTTAGAACTATATCTCCATCGTATGAATTTTGCAAGTGAAGGTCAGAGATATGCAACCATGTAATCTTATCTTTGTCCATGAAATCCGGTAGCGTGCCCGCTTTGCTGTAAAATCTCAGCAAAATCCCGCGTCAAGAGCCGACGTGCTGTGAACGAGATAACAGCAAGTTATTTCTTCACAAAGTTTAATAATTAGCCCTGTATCCCCAAGTCGTCGAAACTTAAGGAGGGACACAGAGCCATGAATATGATAGACTTAGCAGAAGATTATCTTGTCGATCCAAAAGAGGGAATGAGGAAATTAACTGCCAGTTATCTGAATGAGGTATTGCAGCTTGAAGCCCAAAAACAAATTCAGGCAGGACCCTACGAGCGCACTGGCAAGAGAAAAGGCCATCGGAATGGATCAAGACCGCGATCCCTCAAGACCATTCACGGTGACATAACGCTCGACAAACCAGAAATCCGGGAGTTCCCGCTTAAGACAAAAGTATTCGAGAGGTATTCTCGCGTGGAGGACTCTGTAAGGGTTGCTGTAGCTGAATCGTATTTCGAAGGAGTGTCAACCAGAAAGGTCGAGAAGGTATTCTCAAAATTTGGATTGACCGGCATCTCTGCCTCTGAAGTATCCCGAATCGCTAAACGGCTGGATAAACAGGTCAAAGAGTTCCTTAACAGGCCAATTGAGGGATCAATCCCTTATTTGTTCGCGGATGCAAGCTACTTTAAGGTCAGAACAGATGGCAGATATATCAACAAAGCTTTACTCGTCGTAACCGGTATTCGCGAGGATGGATATCGTGAGATTCTAAGCGCCAAGGTTGCGGATAGCGAAGACGAATCTTGTTGGGAAAGCAGCTTTGAAGATTTGAAAGCCCGAGGACTCAGCGACGTCAAATTAGTGATATCTGATGGCCATAAAGGGATACAAGCAGCGGTTAAGAAGGTATTCGTTGGGGCATCCTGGCAAATGTGCAATGTTCATTTTATGCGTGCTGTGCTCAAGAACATATCCAAGAAAGATAAAAAAGAGGTTGCATACATGCTGAAGGATGCCATTGAAGACGAGCGCAAGATGCAGGAAGCAGCAGTAATCCTTGATGGAATGGGTTATAAAAAGTCTGCAGACACAATCGATAGATTCCGGTTTGATCTCTGGAATTACAAATCATTTCCTAGATCGCACTGGAGAAAGATCCGGACTACTAACGGCCTGGAGAGAATCAACAAGGAGCTGAAACGGAGAAGTCGCGTATCTGGGGCGTACTCTAATGATCAATCGCTTCTGAGAGTAGCGGTCTGCATCATGATGGATATCAACGAGGATTGGGTAACGGGTAATAGGTATTTATCCTTGGAAGAGTGAGTAGAATCAGGATACAGGGCCATTGCGAATTTACAGCAGACAAGGCACACTACCTGAAATTCCCATCTAGAAGATCTAAACTCCATTTGCGTATTTATTTCATTTGGTCCAGAATTAAAAAACAAAAAATATTTCATTTCGCCGAAAATTTGTAATTCCTAGCTTATTTTTATATAATTTAATAGATCATTGCTACTTTATATCTGCGCTTTTTACATTCCTAATGGTCACAGTATTAAACCTGAGCTCCCCATCGCTTAGGCAAAGGATTCAGGAAAACAAGTCTAATGTTAGCGTTTTTCCTTCGTAAAGCAAGGTGCCTCTTAGGCATCACTAATCGCTATGTAACGACATTATATGCCTAAAAATTGGGGAGATCAGGATTAAACTATAAATTAACGCATGCTAATCTATTTTTTACTGCTTCGAAATAGAATTGCATATCAAAAAGTTGTATGCATATCGCAATACTTGGCCCCGTGAAATCTCACAGAGCTATTGATTTTAAGGATTTAGTGGATAGGGCTGAATAGTTACAATTTTTATTGATATACTACTATCTTCAGCCCCTCGTTATCCACTTTTGTCTCTATGGCGATCTTTAGCCCCAATGGCTCTATCAGCCCTGCGACCTCTTCCCGGCTGCGGTCGGTTACGATGGCGATGGAGGGCCCCACCGAGCTCATGCCCACGAATTCCAGGCCCGCCTCGCGGAGCAGGCTCATGTGCCGGTAGATCTCAAAGCCGTGGTGCTCCACCTCCGCCCTCTTCGAGCCGCGAAACTCGATCTCCCAGATGATATCTCCCATCTTTTTCAGGTCTTCTCTCTCCAGGGCTGGGATGAGATCCATGAGCAGAAGATAGGCCTTGAGTTCCCGGTCCTGATAATCCAGGTTGCGAGCCCGGTTCATGAGCAGGTCAAACTCCGCCCTTCCGGCGGAGGATACGACAGTAGGTGGTATGGTGACAAAGACGTTTTTGCCTTGTGCAAAGCTGTGGCGGTAGGCCAGTGCCAGCTCGTCGCCGGTAATGACCATGCCTCCGTAAGTGGCAGCCGCAGGGCCCACGCCCGTCTCAAAGCCGTTTGTCACCCTTCCATCTTCCGTCTCCTCCACATAGTTGTGACCCAAAAGCAGGCGGATCTGACCGGAATTGAGTGGAGAGCCCAAGGCAACGTTCATGGCATGGCCCAGGGCCAAAAGCACCGATCCGGTAGAGCCCAGGCCGACGTGCTTTCTTTCGTGGTCCTTGATCAAAATCTTAAAGCCGCCCTTGTAGTGCACAGTCTTTTTAAAGACCTCTGCAAAATGGCGGATGATGGGCTCACGCGAGTAATCGATCTCAAGGCCGGAGGAGGTGCACTCTACCTCAGCGGAGCAGTAGATCTGCAGGGCAAAGCCCACGCCTCCGCCGCCCGGTCGGTTGGGAGCAAAGCGGTTCATGTCCAGCACAGTGAGATGAATGCGCCCAGGGGCCGTTGCCTTAACTATGCCGGAGTGGGGCGTGAGTTGGTAGTCTTTTTCAAATCCCAATGTGTGGATGCATTCTCCCGGGTGAAAGGGCTGGAACTCGTATTCCACCAGGTCCAGGTCCCCGCCTCTAATCTTCATTTTAACCAAGACTGCTCACCTTCCTCAGATCGGTCTATCAAAGTAGATGCTCTTTCCCGAGGCTTTGAGGGGCAGTCCATAGGCCACACGGCAGCCCTCCAGCCAATTCAGGGAGAGCGCTGCCACTCCTGCGGTGAACATGACGCGGTTGTCGACATTGTGCAGGCTGGCCGTCTTTGCTGCTGAGCCCAAAGCAATGCCAAGGTCCGCCATCTTGATGACGCAGTTGGGGCCGTGGAAGAATTTTTCCGGCACCAACTCCAGGAACTGTTTTTGTGCCTCCAGCATCTCTTTGCAGGTGGCATAGCCGCAGCCTCCGCAGTCAAGGCCCGCACTGTCGGTTGCCTTGCTGCCTATGAGCAGGCAGGCTTCGCTATTTTCCAGGTTGCTGGCGTCCCTGAGAAAGAATTTGATGCCCCGCGCTTCTCCTAGACGGCGCAGCTCTCTAGAAAGCTCCACCAGCTCTTCGCCGATCACCACTTTGATTGATATGGAGTCCTGGCCCCGGCCTTTGGGTGCGGTGCGCGCAGAGAGGGCCATCAGCTCTGCTACCATTTCCACGGCTTTGAAGGTCATGAGAATAGGATATGCGGATTCGTATTAATAAGATGCTTCAATCCATCAATGCCTTTCATCCAGGATAGTGTACTCATCAATGTCAATGACTTGATCCTTTTGCCTCTTGCTGTTTGTGCCCGAATTTTCTTCCCTTCCTCTCATAGTGGCCAGCAGGAGAGCAGCGAGGGCTGAGAGTGCAGCCGGCCCGGAAAAGCCGCTTTTTTTTGCAAATCGGAGGAGCGCTAACTCCGCTGCAACCTTGAAAAGACTAGCAAGAAAATTGGTCCCACTGCTGCCTGGCGCTGTCTTTAACAGGTTGGTAAAAAATGCCATTATTCTTGATATGGTCGATGGCCGGAGAATCCAGTTCACCGACTTAATCAGCGAGGCCATGAAGGCATTCCTGACCGCTTTGTTGAGCAAAGCAGCGCCAATAACGGCTTTTATCAACCTTACCAGAATTCCCATCAGGCCTAATTACTGCTCGCACGAATATATTATTATCTGTTGAGGAGTGAGAAATGGAACCCTTATTCGCCCTGGTTTACTCCTCGGTTTGAAATACCTCAGGCCAGAGCATTCTCTCTTTGCTTCTCTGTTTTATCATCTCTTCCGCTTCGACAACTGTGATGCCAAAGACCTCTGCCAGGATCTCCTGGGCAGCATGAAGCTTCAGATCTATCACGTCATCGTCGCTTATTCGCGAGCTCTCGCGAGGCACAATAGGCTTTCTCTTGGTTTTGCCCATGTTGTCGAGGACTTTTGCCATACAGAAAATACCTTCTTCATACAAATTTATCTCGTTGGATTGCGAAGGACAATGATCGGCGACTTAGGATCAGCGAGATTTTCGACGAGAACTCGAAATCGCGGCAAGTCCCCGGCCTTCCTGGTAGATTTTGTTAACTCGCAGAGTTAATGAGAATTGCGACCATCGTCACAACGGGATGAATGCGGAGTCATTCGCCCGGATTATTTTCGTTCTGCACTCATTTGATATAAATATAATGCCTTCATGCAAGTATTCGTTGATAATCCGCTACATGCACCTGATAAACTAATCAACTATACCATTAGCCAACGAGCGAAGGTAAAAGGGCATGATGTGAGCCACGATATAGTGAGACGCCTTTGAAAGAAGGTGGCTATTTGCTTCAAGTCAATCAAAAAACATGAATGAGAATTATAATATTTACCAAAAAAAGGAAGGGTGATATCCCACTTACAAATCAATGCGTGGGATATTCTCTACGGACTCTGGATTGGCCAGAGCAGACAGGTCTCCGGTCTCCTTTCCAAGAGCCTTGGCCTTGATGACACGGCGCATGATCTTGCCGGACCGGGTCTTGGGGACATCCTTGACGAAGTAGACCTTGTCGGGGTAAGCGACGGGGCCCAGTACCTTGCGTACGTGGGTGGAGATCTCTTTCGCGAGCTCTGGAGACTCGGCAACGCCATCCCTGAGAATGACGAAGGCCACGATCTTCTCGCCCTTGACTTCATCGGGCTGGCCGACTACGGCTGCCTCGGCGACCTTGGGGTGAGAAACGGCGGCGGACTCGACCTCTGCGTTGGAGATTCTGTGTCCAGCTACCTTCAGCACATCATCGATTCTGCCCTGGATCCACCAGTAGCCATCCTTGTCGCGGGTGGCCTTGTCTCCAGCCAGGTATGTGCCGGGCTTGGTCTGCCAGTACATCTCCCAGTACTCCTTCTGGTACCTGACGGTATCCCTGAAGAAGGCGCGGAGCATGGACGGCCAGGGGGTCTTCTGAACGATGTTGCCGCCGTAGCCGAGTGGCACGGAGTTGGCATCCTCGTCGAAGATATCGGTGTTGAATCCGGGCAATGGGAAGCATACGGAGCCGGGCTTCTCGGGTGTCATAGCCAATGGGGCGATGACGTGGCATCCGGTCTCAGTCTGCCACCAGGTATCAATGATGGGTGCCTGGTCTGCGCCGATGTTCTTGCGGTACCACATGTAGGCTTCGGGGTTCAGTGGCTCGCCCACAGATGCCAGAATTCTGACGGTGGACAGGTCGTACTTCTTCACAAAGGCCTCGCCGGTCTTCATGAACATCCTGATGGCGGTAGGTGCTGTGTAGAACACTGAGACACCGTACTGCTCAATGATGGACCACCAGCGGCCCAGATCGGGGAAGTCGGGAGATCCCTCGTAAAGGATGCTGGAAGCGCCCAAGCAGAGCGGGCCGTATACTACGTAGCTGTGGCCGGTGATCCAGCCGCAGTCTGCGGTGCACCAGAAGACATCATCATCGTGAACATCCAGTACCCAGGAGGTTGTCTGAGCGGGAGCGACGGCATATCCGCCGTGAGCGTGCTCAATACCCTTGGGCTTGCCGGTTGTGCCGGAGGTGTACAGAATGAACAGCCTGTCCTCTGGGTCGAGCTGGGCGGTCTCGCACTGGGCGGACTGGCCGGCTACGAAATCATTGTAGAAGACATCGCGTCCCTCGGTCATGGGAACGGCAACGCCGGTTCTCTTGACGACTACTACCTTCTTGACGGAGGGTGCAGTCTTCATGGCCTCATCTACATTGGGCTTGAGGGGCAGGGGCTTTCCGCGCCTGAAGAATCCATCGGATGTGACTACGACCTTGGCCTCGGCATCGTTGACTCTGCTGGCCAGACCGCCAGAGGAGAATCCAGAGAAGACGATGGTGTGAATGGCTCCGATCTTGGCGCAGGCCAGCATGGTGATGGGCAGCTCAGGGATCATGGGCAGGTATGCGACTACTCTGTCTCCCTTCTCGACGCCAACGCTCTTGAGGGCATTGGCCATCTTGTTGACCTCTCTGTACAGCTCGTAGTAGGTGATGGTCCTGGTGTCGCCCACGGGCTCGCCGATGAAGTAGTAGGCTACCTTGTTCCGGTTTGCGGACTTGGCATGCCTGTCTACGGCGTTGTAGGCTACGTTGATCTTGCCGCCGGTATACCACTTGAAGTAGGGCTTGGCGGAGTCGTCAAGAACCTGGGTGTAGGGCTGGTACCAATCTGCATAGGTCTGAGCCATCTCATCCCAGAAATCAATGTAATTATCTGAGCACCATTTGCGCATCTCGGTCTCAGTCTTGAAGCCCTTCTTCTTCATCCAAGCAAACGCATTTGAGTGCTCAACTATCCACTGCGGGGTGTTGAAAATCCTGGTCTCTTCCTGCAGAGAAGACGTCTTTGCTGTGTCAGCCAATTTCATACCTCCATATGATCAATTGTTTCCCAATCTATTATGTCCGGGCCTATTTGTGTAGAATCATTGCTTGTACCTCGCTTTTGCCTTTGCCCAGACCACCACCCGACAAAACGCAGATGGATTTTGGGAAACATCGGCCCAAAACCTACTTGATCATTTATAAAGTTATCGCGATAAAAATCATAATGATCTTTCATCATAATGATTTTTCACCAAAGATATCAATTAAAGAAAATAATAGAATATGTTGTAACTGCTGACCCATTTTCCATTATCTTTTGTGATTAACAATGATTTAGAAATCTGGCGGCAAGAATTATGGCGATAAATTCCAGAAAGAAAAAAGGTTTTTTCCGCTCACTTGATGAGCGGAATGGCCTCTACTGCATCGGGGTTAGCCAGAGCGGAAATATCTCCGGTGGGGTTGCCCAGTGCCTTTGCCTTGATGACGCGGCGCATGATCTTGCCGGACCTGGTCTTGGGCACATCGTTCACGAAGTAAATCGCCTCTGGGCTGGCTACTGGTCCCAGAGCGGACCTCACATGCTTAACCAGTTCCTTCTTCAGCTCATCGCTCTCCACGTTTCCTGTTCGGAGGGTGACGAAAGCCACGATGACCTCGCCCTTGACTTCGTCGGGCTTGCCGATGACGGCTGCCTCGGCGACCTTGGGATGAGATACCAGAGCGGACTCAACCTCAGCGTTGGAGAGCCTGTGTCCTGCAACCTTCAGCACATCGTCGATCCTGCCCTGGATGGTGATATATCCATCCTTGTCCTTGGTGGCCTTGTCGCCAGCCAGGTATGTGCCGGGCCTGATCTGCCAGTACATATCCCAGTATTCTTTCTGGTATCTGACTGTGTCTTTGTAGAAGGCACGGAGCATGGACGGCCAGGGTGTGTTGCTGATGATATTGCCTCCGGAGCCTGCCGGCACGGGGTTGGCATCCTCATCCAGGATATCGATGTTGAATCCGGGCAGTGGGAATGTCGGGGATCCGGGCTTGAGCGGGGTGATGGGCAGAGGGGATATCAGGAAGCATCCGGTCTCAGTCTGCCACCAGGTGTCCATGATCTGCAGCTTTCCGCCGCCGAAGTTGTTCCTGTACCACATCCAGGCCTCGGGATTGATGGGCTCGCCGACGGAGCCAAGCAGCCTCAGGCATGAGATGTCGTACATCTTGGGCCATTGATCTCCGGCCTTCATGAACATCCTCACAGCAGTTGGCGCTGTGTATAGTATCGACACCTTGTTCTCACTGATGATCTTGAACCACCTGCTGAAGTCGGGATAGTCAGGGGAACCCTCATAGATCATGGTTGTAGCACCGAGGCAGAGTGGTCCATAGACCACGTAGCTGTGGCCGGTGATCCATCCAACATCAGCTGTGCACCACCAGACATCAGTTTCTTTGATATCGAAGACCCAGGAAAGTGTCTGAGCGGGAGTTACGCAGTAACCGCCATGAACGTGCTCGATACCCTTGGGCTTGCCGGTAGTGCCGGAGGTGTAAAGGATAAACAGCCGATCTTCGCCGTCCATCTTCTCGCACTCGCACACATCGGACTGCTTGGCTACCAGTTCGTGGTACCAGACATCTTTGCCGGCTTTCATTGGTACTTCTATGCCCGCCCTCTTCACCACTACTACGTTCTTGACGCTTGGAGTGTTGGCAGTAGCCTCATCCACGTTGGGCTTGAGTGGCAGTGGCTTGCCGCGTCTATAGAAGCCGTCAGTGGTAATTACTACCTTGGACTCGGCATCGAGAACTCTGCTGTTCAGGCCGCCGGAGGAGAATCCGGAGAATACCACGCTGTGTATGGCGCCGATCTTTGCGCAAGCAAGCATGGCAATAGGTGTCTCGGGAATCATGGGCATGTATATGCTAACTCTATCGCCCTTGACAACTCCCAGGCTCTTGAGGCCGTTTGCAAACTTGTTTACCCTCTTAGCCAGCTCTGCATAGGTGATTTTCTCGGTGGGCTGATCGACGGGCTCAGGGACAAATATGTAGGCTACCTTGTCCTTCTTGGCGCCCGCAGCATGCCTATCCACGGCATTATAGGCTACGTTGCACTTGCCGCCTACGAACCACTTGGCATAGGGTGGAATCCAGTTGAGGACCTGTGCGTAGGGCTCGAACCAGTCGGCATAGGTCTTGGCCATCTCATCCCAGAACTGCAAGTAATTCTGGCCGGTCCAGGCGCGCATCTCGCGCTCGCTCTTGAATCCCTTCTTCTTCATCCACGCCATGACATTGGAATTCTCGACGAGCTCCTTGGACGGCTCGAATACTCTCGTCTCCTCATAAAGAACAGACGTTGTTGCTTTTTGCTCAGCCAATTTATAACCTCCTTTTTGAATCCCTACGTGTTTCCAGACACCCTCTAAATCTGCCTGAATGCCTGCTCATATCCTCAGGACAGCCTTCCAGCACAATCTTTCCCAAATCATCTAAGACCGAAAGGCTCCGCGCACCATAGGTTCCTGGGAACACTGTAGCGAACGATAATTATACCGGTTTTTCATTTATAAAGTTGTCGAGGTGACTTTAATTAATGTTCAATTATTATCATTATTAATCTCTTTATTAGCAAAATTCCGAAATTATTTCGGCAACTTTGAGTGAATCGGACGTGCAAAATGTTATTGCATATCAGGCAAAGACTGAAGAAAAGAGCAATAAAAAAAAAGAAAAAATAATGGCCCGCTCACTTAATGAGTGGGATGGCCTCGACTGCATCCGGGTTAGCCAGAGCGGATATGTCTCCTGTTGGCTGGCCCATTGCTTTGGCCTTGATGACGCGGCGCATGATCTTGCCGCTCCTTGTCTTAGGCACGTCCTTGACGAAGTAAACCGCCTCTGGGCTGGCTACAGGTCCCAGGACAGTCCTCACATGCTTAATAAGCTCCTTCTTCAGCTCATCGCTCTCCTCGTTCCCAGATCTGAGAGAAACGAAGGCTATGATTACCTCACCTTTGACCTCATCCGGTTTGCCGATGACAGCTGCCTCACCAACCTTGGAATGGATACCGCCCTATGCCAAATGGTTCTTGGGAGCCAAGTGCAACGTGGCCTATAACTCAGTAGACAGACACGCATTGGGCGCTAAGAAAGATAAGG
>Ga0351949_1120_pt1 | contig 11270 bp, 12 predicted proteins | sample BONcelT113001G15_FD_206856 | JGI IMG/M metagenome (GOLD analysis project Ga0351949, IMG submission 206856) | Enriched cells from coal bed in the Powder River Basin, Montana, United States - BONCAT cells T11 rep3 HSBNCT.T11.300.1.G15 ... | reverse complement strand
GCAAACATCAGGAATGTCTTGAAGTTCATAGGTTAACCCTATTATTGAAATTAAGTTTATAAAATCATTAACATCCTGTTTGTTAAAATATTTTTTGAATTTTGGACGTGCAGTTACTTGTCTTAATTCTTGTATTAGTTGTTCGGTTACTATCAATTTGATGGTGGAATCGGTTAGCTTTTCCTTGAGTTTTCTTAAACGTTTGCCGATCAAAAAGCTAATCATGACATTGGTGTCGACAACGATTCTATTTTCCATGCGATTTTTGATAGAGTTTTTCCCTAACGATCTCACATTCCCGAGTTATCATTTCTTCGCTTAAATCATTTGTTTTAAATGATTTAAGTAATCTAGTCAATTTTGAATCAATTGCTTCTTTTTCTAATTCTTTAGACAGTTTAATCTTGTCATTCGCAGGAAGTTGTTTGACAATCTGCAATATTTGACTAAAATTCAATTTCACCTGATATGATAAAGTTGATTTCATGTTATGTAATTTTACTACAAATGTATAAAACTTTCAAAAATGAATCAATCTTTCAAATTGCGTTTCTCTGGATCCAGTTTTGGAATTTTTGTTGGCCACATGAAGTTTGATTTTCCCGAAGTTGACGGCGAAGTGCTGATCAGCAAAGAAGTTCTATTGAAAAAAGGACAATTCAATAGCTAAATCAATGAGATTGATAAATCGGTCACCTAAACCTTTTGCACGTTTCTCATACCAAACAAATGAATCTTGTAACTCTTTCGCGGCAGAAGATGAAAAAACAACTTTACAGCCCATTGCGAGTGGAACTAAATAATTCATTTTTCAACTCCTCCCAGCTGACTCCCAGATCTTTTCCACTTTTCAGGTCTGAGGAACGTTTGTCTAGTCCGGCAATTAAGTTCTCGTCATTCCACCACTCGTCCATTTTATTGATGTCACTTTCAATAATGGTGTAAATAGCTTTTATTTTTTTATCGTCAGCTACCTTAATGTAATCATATAGCCTTTGTCTTATTGTCGATGTGTCCATGATAAATTATTTGTCACAAAGTTAGAAAAACCAGCTTCGAAATTTATATTCTTCTATGCTTTATTAACTTCTTTAGAAAGCAATTTTCCTCAGTTATTGAATTGACACCAATCCCAGTTTTTCTTCTGCAAACTTAAAACTGGCTTTTTCAACGTCCTGCCAGGCTTTCGAAAACAGTTTACTTCCGATCGGATGTGCGCCAGCTTCCGGGAAAGCAACTTTTTGCTTCAGGTTTTCCGGTGTTCCCAGCTGGTCGTACATTTTTAACATTGCATCTACTTTTACAGTAGGATCCTGATTTTGTTCGTCCTTGTAATAATAGCCCAGAAATACTGGTTCGTTAACTTTCCCGAACGTTTCTTTTGTCATGGTCGATTCAACCAATTGCTGCAAATAAACGATGGCTTCGAGCCGGTATTTGCAGTTCCAGTATTTGCAGTCTTTCGAAGCAAAATCGGTATTGGTTACCCTGTAATTTCCTTTGTAAACCTGACGTGCAATCTGCAATCCCCAGGGTTTGCTGAGCAGAAATGCTGCCGGATTATTGATTGCGATATTGGGTGAAAGTAAAATCTGGCTTTCCATCAATTCAGGAAATTCGGCTGCCAGTTTTAAGCTTAAAGTTCCACCGGTAGAAGTACTCATCAGGATTACTTTTTCGCCCAGCACTTGAGCCACAACCAAAGCTTCCTTGGCCGATTCGTATAGCCGGTCGGGTGTCATGTCGATTAATGCTTCAGAAGTGTCAATTCCATGAGAAGCAAGCAACGGAATATACAGATTCATGCCATATCTTTTTGCAAAATCAGTATGAACAGGTTCGCCTTCGTACCACGACGCCGAAAACCCATGAAGATAAAGTAAACAATATTCTGTTTTATTTTTCAGGCTGTTGTTTGCCCAGACAATGCGGCTTTCATTGTCGGCCTTAATCTTTAATGCTGAATTTTTAGCTTCCAGATAATTTTCAAATCCGGTTGTTTCAACTTGTATTTCTGGAAGCTTAGCGGAGAGTTCCGGGCTCGGAAACGAAGGGCCAAATACATAAATCAGTGCAAGGATGCCAAAGATTGAAGCGGTGATGAGCAGAATTTTTTTCATGGCCAATTTGTTTTACCGGAATATTTGATAAATGTTTTTTGCTAAACTAATGAAAAATGCTTTCTCTGTCAAAAAATATTAAACAAGTTGGGCATTTATTGGTTCTTTTGTGGGCTCTGTATGATTCCATACCTAATGATTTACAATTGTAATTTATTACTTTTAACGAATACTTTAACTGAAAACCAATAGTTCAACATGGATAAATTTTCGCAAGTGGGTAACCAGGAAATCGCTGCTATTGAAGAATTATATTCCTCCTATCTTATTGATCCTGAGTCGGTAGATGCAAGCTGGAAAAATTTTTTCGCCGGATTTGAGTTTGCCCGCAAAAACTTCGACAACTCAAAATCTTCGGTTCACGATGATAAAATCGACAAGGAATTTGCAATTCTTAACCTCATTCACGGTTATCGTCAGCGGGGACATTTGTTTACCAAAACCAATCCGGTACGTTCACGCAGGAAATATCTGCCTACTTTGGACATCGAAAACTTTGGCCTTCAAAAATCTGATCTCGATACTGTTTTTAAGGCAGGCAACAACATTGGAATCGGTTCGGCCACGCTGAGAGCGATCATCGAACATCTGGAAGCTACTTATTGCGAGTCAATTGGTGTTGAGTTTGTTTATATGAGGCATCCGGAACTTATTGACTGGCTGAAAGTTAAAATGGAATCGACCCGGAATAACCAGTTTTTTACTCCTGAACAACAAAAACACATCTATTATCATTTGAAGGTGGCGGTTGGTTTCGAAAGCTTCATTCATAAAAAATTTGTAGGCCAGAAACGGTTTTCACTGGAGGGTGGGGAAGCGCTGATTCCAGCTTTGGATGCGGTAATCGAACATGGCTCAGAATTGGGTATCAGCGAGTTTGTCATCGGAATGGCGCACCGCGGAAGGCTCAATGTTCTGACCAATATTCTTGAAAAACCGTATGAGCATATTTTTAAAGAATATGTTGGTAAAGAATACGAAAAAGACCTTTCGCTTGGCGATGTGAAATACCATTTGGGTTACGAAAGTGAAGTTGAAACCGATCATGGTAAAAAAGTACGGCTGAGCCTGATGCCTAATCCATCGCACCTTGAAACTGTTGGAGCCCTTGTTCAGGGAATGGTCCGGTCCAGAATTGATAGTCAGTACAGTGGCGATTACGACAGGGTAGCACCGATTGTTATTCACGGCGATGCTGCCATTGCTGCTCAGGGGATTGTTTACGAGGTAATTCAGATGTCGCAGCTGGCCGGCTATAAAACCGGTGGAACAATTCATCTGGTCATTAATAATCAGGTTGGCTTTACTACCAATTATTTGGATGCACGTTCGAGTACCTATTCAACCGATGTGGCCAAAGTGACGCGTTCTCCTGTATTTCATGTGAATGGTGACGATGTGGAAGCCATTATTTTTACCGTAAAACTGGCCATGGAGTTCAGGCAAAAATTTCATGCCGATGTATTCATAGATATTTTGTGTTACCGGAAATACGGGCACAACGAAGGAGACGAACCCCGGTTTACACAGCCGTTGTTGTATAAAGCGATCGAGAAACACCCAAATCCCCGCGATATTTATGCCGATAAACTGGCAGCTCAAGGTACATTGACCAAGGCTGAAACTTCGAAACTGAACCATGAGTTTGATCTTTTTCTTGAAGGGAAATACAAAGAATCAGAAGAAATTGACAAAGTTAAAGTTCGCCGGTTCCTGAAAGGTCAATACCTTGACTATAAAAATCCATCTAAAATTGATCTGATCCAACCGGTTAAAACGGGTGTAAAGAAAGTGGAGCTGTTGCGCATTGCCGAAAGAATCAATACACTTCCGGCTGACAAAAAATTCTTCAAGAAAATTGACCGGATTGTTGAAGACCGTCGGATGATGATACTCGATAACCGGATGGATTGGGCGATGGCCGAGTTACTTGCCTACGGGACTTTGCTCGAAGAAGGTTTTCAGGTGAGGTTAAGTGGTCAGGATACCGAGCGGGGAACTTTTGCCCATCGCCATGCTTCTTTTGTGGTTGAAGATACCGACGAAAAATATTTTCCGCTCAAAAATATCAGCAAAACCCAGGCGCAATTTCATGTTTTCAATTCTCACTTATCAGAATACGGAGTACTTGGGTTCGAATATGGTTATTCGCTGTCCAATCCTAAAAGTTTAACCATCTGGGAAGCCCAGTTTGGCGATTTCTTCAATGTTGCCCAGGTAATTTTCGACCAGTATATATCTTCGGCCTACGAAAAATGGGGAATGATGAACAGCCTGGTTTTATATCTTCCGCATGGTTACGAAGGACAGGGGCCCGAACATTCGAGTGCACGTATCGAACGGTTTTTAACCCTGACAGCAGACAATAATATGCAGGTAGTAGTTCCGACAACTCCTGCCAATATGTTTCATTTAGTTCGCCGGCAAATGCACTGGAATGTAAGAATACCGCTGATTATTTTCACCCCAAAAAGCCTGTTGAGACATCCTATGGTTACCTCAACAGTGGATGAATTGTCAAATGGACATTTTCAGGAAATTATAGAAGATTTGGTTAGCAAGCCTGAAAAAATCAGGAAGTTGGTATTTACTTACGGAAAACTCTATTACGACTTGCACAAAAGGCAAGCAGAGGAAGGAATTCAGGATGTCGCCATTGTTCGTGTCGAGCAATTGTTCCCACTTCCGACAGACCGAATAAAATCGATTATTGCAAAATATCCACATGTTACAAAGATAATCTGGGCACAGGATGAACCATCGAACATGGGTGCATGGCAGCATATTCAACGTTTTTTGCCAACAGTGCCTTTCGAATTGATTTCCCGGCCAGCCAGCGCAAGTCCTGCCGGTGGGTTGATGTATCAGCATAATTTACGATTGAAAATGATACTGGATTCTGTTTTTGAAGAAAAAGTATTAGCTTAAACCAATAAAAACCCAAACATGTTATTCGAAATAAAAATACCTACTCCCGGCGAATCTATTACTGAAGTAGAAATTGGCAAGTGGTTGGTTGCCGATGGCGACCTGGTTTCTAAAGATCAGGAAATTGCTGAAGTTGAATCTGACAAGGCTACTTTGACTTTGGCTGCCACCGAGAGCGGACAAATAAAGATTTTAATTTCTGAAGGTGAAACCGTTGCCGTTGGAACTGTTGTTTGCAACATCGACACCAGTGTAGCTCCTGAAAAGAATATGGAAAAACAACCAATTGCCTCTGAACTTTTTCCGGAGCCAAAGGAGGTAGCAGTTGTTAAATCTGCAAAAACCACTGTTTCTGAAGTTAAAGTCAAGCCGGAAGAATCGAATGTCAAAATCACCCCGCTTGCGCATAAAATGATGGAAGACAATCATCTTTCAATGGAAGATGTTCTGAACGGTTTGCACCGCATTTCGAAAAGCGATATTGAAGCGGTGCTGGCTTCGACCACTTCGACCACTTCGACAAGCTCAGTGAGCGGTCGCACTGTGAAACGTGAGAAAATGACTTCACTACGCCGCAAGCTGAGCGAACGTTTGGTTGCTGTAAAAAATGAAACTGCCATGCTCACTACTTTCAATGAAATAGACATGAGCCGGGTGATGGAAATGCGTACAAAACTTCAAAATAAATTTGTTGAAAAACATGGATTGAAGTTGGGTTTCATGTCAATATTTACCAAAGCGGTAGCCGAGGCGATACAATTTTATCCGTCCATCAATTCGCAAATCAGTGGCGAAGAAATAATTTCTTCTGAATTTGTTGATGTTGGTATCGCCGTTCAAACTCCCAAAGGTTTGATGGTTCCGATTGTCAGGAATGCCGAAAGCAAAACAATCGTTGAAATTGAACTGGAGATTAAGGAACTGGCTGAAAAAGCACGGACAAAAAAGATAAGTGTGCAAGAGCTGACCGGAGGAACATTTACAATTACCAATGGGGGAACATTTGGCTCATTGCTTTCAACACCAATCATCAATCCTCCACAATCGGCTATTCTCGGAATGCACAACATTGTCGATCGACCCGTGGCTGTAAACGGGCAGGTAGTTATCCGGCCAATGATGTATGTTGCATTGTCATACGATCACCGCATCATCGACGGAAAAGATTCTGTGGGTTTCCTTGTTAAGTTGAAAGAACTGATTGAAAATCCAGAAAGACTGCTTACCGGAGGACGTAATCCGGAGGAAGTTTTGTTAGGGCTATAAATTGTTAACTTTCCCAAAGTTTTAAATCTAAGAACTTTTCCAAAGTTTTATAAACTTTATAAAACTTTGGAAAAGTTCTTTATATTTTACTTCAATTTCTGTCCGAACGGAATGGTAAAACCCAACCATGGGATGGCCACAAAACTGCCAATGTCAGCTCCAAGCGGAATCCATAATCCGAAATCGAGCCCGGCTTTTTGAATAATCCTTCTGCCGCCTACTGACATCAGAACTATAAAGTTTTCAGGCGTACCTATGAAATAATTTTCAGTAATGAGATAACCTTTTGCCCCTGTTCTGATCATTCCGCCAATACTGACTGTCGGGTTACTCGCCATTTCTCCTCCGGCATATCCCCAACCAAGTCCAATGTTGAGGTTTTTGTCTCTTGTTCCGAAAGTGGAAATTCCGTAAATAATTCCAAACCCGGTATTTTCTTCTCCAATAACGGTACCTGCCAGGGCGCCAACACCCAGATTAACTTTATCTTTCACTACAGGAACCGAGAACTTGGCGGTTATCCATGCCGGAGTTGATGCACCTGCAAAAAGAAACATGGGCACTACGCCCACACCTCCCGAAAAATGGTCTGTAAATCCGTAAACTGCCTGATTAAACATGATCCAGACATTCTGGTAATAACCTTCCCCTTTTTTTAGGCTGTAACCGTTTGGCGCCCAGAAGTATCGTGTTGATTGTGGGTTTTCGAGCCAGTAAGTTCCGTCTTTAATTATGATCGTTGAGAGTTGATTAATTCTTTTTACTTCAGCTCGGGGGATACTTATTTCGCCAAGTTTATCAGTTTTTATCCTGATTGTTTCGGGAGTATCTTCAAGTATGGTTCCGATATATGTATTCCCGTCAACAGTTTCAATCTGGATTTTTAGGGTGTCCTGACTGTTTTGAGAATAGGAGGAAAGGTAAAAGCCAATCAGACAGATTGTTATAAAGGCAAACCTTGTTGTAATTTTTTTCATGATGAAAATGATTTGGTTCTTTAGTTTTATAATAAAAAAGCCACCCGCATGTGAGGACGGGTGGCTGTATCTGTTTGAAAAATGTTTGACTCTTTGTTTATAAACGATTAATAATTTACTCTGAAACTACTTCAAAGCCTAATTCAACAATTACTTCTTTGTGTAATTTGATTTTGGCGGTATAGTTCCCGATCTCTTTAACACTGTCGTCTGAAATCATGATCTGTTTGCGATCGATTTCAAATCCTTTGGCATTGATAGCCTCGGCCAGCATGATGGTATTCACCGAACCGAAGATTTTTCCGGTTGTGCTGGTTTTTGCGCCAATAACAAGTTGAACAGTTTTGAGCTTTTCAGCAATTTCCAAAGCAAGATCTTTCAATTTTGCTTGTTTGTGTGCCCTCTGTTTGGTGTTTTCGGCCAATACTTTCTTAGCCGATTCGGTGGCGATAATAGCCATCTTCTGTGGAATCAAAAAGTTACGTCCGTGACCGCTTTTAACGGTAACCAAATCGTCTTTTGATCCTAATCGTGCAACATCCTGCAATAATATAACTTCCATTTTTTCAGCTTTAAAATTATTTCATCATATCAGTAACATATGGAAGTAACGCGATATGACGTGCTCTTTTAACTGCTTTTGCCACTTTACGTTGGTACTTCAAAGAGGTTCCGGTGATACGGCGTGGTAAAATTTTACCTTGCTCGTTTAAGAATTTTTTCAGGAACTCACCATCCTTGTAGTCGATGAATTTGATTTTGTTCTTTTTAAAGCGACAATACTTTTTCTTTTTGATTTCAACCGACGGTGGGGTCAAATACCTGATTTCACTTGAATTTGCTGCCATAATTTAGTTCTCCTTTTCAGTTTTAGCTTTTGTTCTACTGATTCTTTTTTCGCTGTATGCAACGGCATGTTTATCCTTACTGAAAGTCAGGAAACGGATAATGCGTTCGTCGCGTCTGAATTGAGTTTCCAACGTTTTTGCAAACGTAGGTTCTGCGGCAAATTCGATGAGTTGATAAAACCCTGTCGATTTTTTTTGAATGGGATAAGCTAATTTGCGCAATCCCCAGTCCTCTTCATTGACAATCTCACCACCGTGTTCGGTAATGATGTCCCTGAATTTTTTTACCGTTTCCTTTACCTGAATATCAGATAAAACGGGAGTAACGATGAAAACGGTTTCATACTGGTTTTTCATAAAACATCTAAATTAATTAAACATGAATACTTTATACCTAAATTTAGGTCGCGCAAAATTATAAATATTTTGCTATTATTCAAACATGTTACCATTAATTCATTCCTGAAGGTTGGAATTGATCATTTTTAAAATCCTTTCAGGAAATAGGCTAACCCAACGCCCAGGTAATTGCCAAAAGCATATCCCAGAATTCCTGAAGTGATGCCGGTAATGATGACATCTTTGTTTTTGAGGGCTGCTGCAACCACGGGTACAAACAGAGGTGAAAAGGTAAGTGCGCTGATTGTAATAATAGTGGTATCGGAATCAACTTTGAACATGTAGGATAAGAAAACATGGACAATCATTGATCCTAATACAGTCAATGCAACATACATGAACAGGTGCAGAAAGTCGATCTGAAACATGCTGCGCAAATCGGCCATTGACGATACCACCAGTGAAAAAACAATGATAAAATACATTCCCAGTTGAAATGATTTTTCAATACTACTGATGGATTTGAGGGTTCCAAGCAGTAATCCGAAAGTTGTAATTAATAGTATTATGACCGGCATTTGCGAAGATTTTGGAACAAGCAGGCTGATCGCAAACGAAACGCCCAATATAAGTACCGACAATCCCAATGCTTTTGATAGTTGAACCATCCCCTTTTTTGTAAGCATTCCAAGGTAATTGTCGATACCGTTACTTTCAGCGACGACCTCTTTAAATCTTATCTTTTCGTGACTTTCATTAAAGTGTGGCAATATCAGATTGAAAACTTTCTGAGCGCCGGTAAGTAAAAAAAGAAGCGTTACCGAGCCCAACACCAAATCGTAGGTATGGGTAAGTACAAAAACGTTTGGGCTAACGTCAAGTGCAGTACCAATGGCCGCCAGATTGGGAGTTCCGCCGGTGTATACGCCACAAAGCATTCCGGCCACTTTCCACGATTCCTGTATCTGATCTTTAAATAGAAAATATCCTGCAATTACCACAATTATTAATGACGAGACTCCCAGAATAAGCGAAAGCAAAGCTTCTTTTGCCATCTTGAGCCATCGTTTAATGTCGAGCGAAAAAAGTAAAAGCGGTAATGCAATCGGTATGGCAATCGACATTATGGTATCCTGAACGGATCCAATCTGATTCAGGATTAAATCGCTTTGGGTAATTTTACCTTCAGCCAGATAGTTTAATACTTCGTTTTGGGGAAGAAACTGATTTCCTGCCAGAATGGCTTTGAACGCAGCACTCGCGCGTGGAAATAATCCGATGTTACCAATCACAAGCCCAACAACGTATGCCATTACAACTGCCCCGATTTTATTAATGGTTTTTGAAACATGAACCAGATAGACGAGCAGTATGGGGGTCAGTATATAGAACAAGACCAGCGTAATGGTTATTATCATGATGGTTGACTTTAAATGATTCCTTGTCAAATATAACAGAAATGAATCAATAGGGTAGGGACGTGACGAAAAATAGGCAAGGTGAATTAATGATTTTGGTTACATCGCAATTATTGGAAATTGTGTTTTTAATGACCGGAGACCGAAGTCGGAAGACCGGAGGAACAACCATCAAACGATAATTTGTATATAGAATAATAATAGTTTAAAAAGCAATAATAGAAGGCTAATTGACAAATAATCATTGATATACGGTAAGGGAAATGAGTTATTGAAAAACTCCCGACTTCCGTCTTCGGACTTCCGACATCAAGAATAGTTTCCTTTAATGAAGGGTGTACTTCTTTTTTTAGGGATGACAAATGTCATTCGGATATGCAGTAGTACCTGTTGGATAATTCAAAAGACTGTTTTGATCATTCCCTGAAATTACATGATTAATTTCATATTGATAATATTTAGTTTTATCCCCTGGAGACATAAAAAAAACTGAGCAATCGTGAAGCATTTGTATGGCCAATTTTATTAAAATGCAACCAAAACAAGGTATTCTACAATGATTATGAGTCTGGATTATCGTCCTGATATGCAATAAAGCCTGTTGGGTAGTTCAAAAGGACTGTTTGATCATTGCCTGAAATATTGAGAAAACTAAAGGGTAATTGATTGTTATTTTTAGTGATGAAACGAGGCTGGTAATTACAGTTGATCTCTAAAATGAACTTTATACGAATTCAAAAAAAGATATTATGAAAATTTTTACTCTCTTATCCTTAATTGTTGCCTTATTCCTAATCAGTCCCATGAGCGGTTATGGCCAGGAAAGTCTGAGGATTTCAAAAAGTACTTCTCATATCAATGCAAATCCAGGGGATGAAATAACTTATATTATAAAATATTCGAATGACGGTGCTAACGTTGCTTCGAATGTAATAATTACAGATCAGTTGCCTGCTGCCGGAAGTTATACCTACATTTCTTCTTCTCCCTCAGGTGAAATTTCAGGGAATAGTATTAGTTGGACTTCATCTGAGATTTCTGATTTGGCTGTTTTGGGCGGTGGAGAACGACAGATCACTTTAAAAATTAGGGCTGGTGTCTTAGGAGATGGTGTTCATGGCGATGCAACTGCCTACTACATTTCCTCTTGGCCTTATATTCCATCCTATGTATTGTCTAACTATGCAACGATCCAAAGCGACCATACAACTATTCCAGCAGCAAGTAATACAGTTACCACGGCAATAACTCAGTCATGTAATTTGATGGTTAGTGAAGTAACTACTCAAATTAAATCAGCAACGGGTACCACGGTAAATACTTTGATGCAAGTCACAAATAATGGTAATATATACGATAAATTTTCTTTAAGTT
>Ga0351949_1119_pt1 | contig 11302 bp, 10 predicted proteins | sample BONcelT113001G15_FD_206856 | JGI IMG/M metagenome (GOLD analysis project Ga0351949, IMG submission 206856) | Enriched cells from coal bed in the Powder River Basin, Montana, United States - BONCAT cells T11 rep3 HSBNCT.T11.300.1.G15 ... | reverse complement strand
CGGCTCAGCAAAGAGCTCGAGTCGGCGGACGATAGACTTTCAACCTACGAGGAGATCGCAGAGAGCATGGAGACGACACACGGCGAGGAAGAAAAGCGTGCTACCGAGATCATCGATAAAGCCAAAGCGGAGGCGGAGTCGATTATCGCTAAGGCGTCAGAAGAAGCCCGCAGCATCATCGAGGCGGCGGGAGCCGAGCGCGAGGCGTTTAAAAGTGAGTATGATAACCTCGCCATCTCAGAGCAAGAGCTTCACTCAAAGGTAAAGTCTATCCTGGACCACTACTTGAGCCTCTTTTCGGAGTCGAAAGCAGAAAACGAGCGGCTCAGCAAAGAGCTCGAGACGTCGGTGACGCCAGAGCCGAAACCGGCCTCCGGTGAGAGGCGCCGCGTAACCATGGATATGCCCACAGATAAGGCCCTGCTCGAAAAGCTGATGCGCCTTGGGGATATTCAAGGCGTCGGCACGCTCTGGCTGTTCGATAATGAGGGTTCCATTATATCCTCGTTTAACAGGCTGAAAATAAATCTTCCCGGCATAACCTCAGCGCTGGTCTCTCTGGAAAGAAGCGCCGAGCAGCTTGAAACCAGTCTCGAAGAAAGCCAGTTCCGGCTGCTCTTCCTGCAGCTTGAAAAGATCATCATTATCCTCAATCCGATAACCGATTCCGCAATGCTAGGGATAATCGCCTCGGTAAACGCCCCCATCGGGCAGATATTCTGGTACCTCGATAAGGAAGTCCCCGAATTTAGAAGGCTTTTAAGCTAAATCTCTCTCACCACGCGACCCATATCAACGTTTTTCTCCTCTACACCGAGAAACACATCTATGACTCCCGCACGGACCCAATCGGCAATAATCTTACGCCATAAAGGGTACATGTTGACTAAACAGGATGATAATCACGGATCAGCATCCGGGCTTCGCAGATGGGGAACGAAAGCCGGGTGCGGGATACAAGGAGGAACTATGTCTGGCGATAAGCTAACTGTAAGTATCATCAAAGCCGATGTGGGCGGATATGTCGGGCACAGCAGCGTGCACCCGGCGCTTATAGAAAAAGCCGGTGAGAGGCTGGCACAGGCAAAAGCCGATGGACTGCTCATCGATTACCGTGTCGGCCAAGTCGGGGACGATACCTCGCTGATCATGACTCACAAGAACGGTGTCGACGCGGAACCGATTCATCATTATGCCTGGGACACGTTCGAGCAGATGACCGATATCGCCCGGGAGTACGGACAATACGGGGCGGGTCAAGATCTTCTCGCCGAGGCATTCTCCGGCAACGTGCGAGGCATGGGACCCGGGGTTGCCGAAATGGAGATAGACGAGCGGCCGAGCGAGACCATCCTCTGCTTCCTGGCGGATAAAACCGAGCCGGGGGCCTGGAACTACCCTCTCTTCAAGATGTTCGGCGACCCGTTTAACACCGCCGGTCTCGTTATCGACCCGAAGATGACCGCCGGGTTTAGCTTTGAGGTCCATGACCTCATCAACAAGCGAAAGCTTACGCTCACTCTCCCTGATGATTATTACTCTTTGTTGATGTTTATAGGCGCGCCGGGGCGCTATGTGATCAAACATATCTTCCGAAACACCGATAACATGATAAGCGCCGTCACGTCGACCCAGCGTCTCAGCCTTATAGCCGGCAGGTATGTCGGCAAAGACGACCCCGTTATGATGGTGCGCTGCCAGAGCGGCCTGCCCGCCGTCGGCGAGGCCCTCGAGCCTTTCACTATGCCGTATATCGTCGCGGGCTGGATGCGCGGCTCCCACCACGGCCCCATCATGCCCACATCGTTCGCGTCCGCCCACCCGTCACGATTCGACGGGCCGCCCCGCGTTGTCTCATACGGCTTCCAGCTTGCCCAGGGCAAGCTTATCGGTCCACGCGATATGTTCGAGGATGTAGCATTCGACAGGTCGCGTCAGAAATGCCTTGAAGTGGCGGATTATTTCAGGCATCACGGTCCATTCGAGCCGCACCGCCTCAGCCACGAAGAGATGGAATACACCACAATGCCACAGCTAATGGAGAAATTCGAAGACAAATTCGAGCCATCGGAGGATTGATGTGGGTAGGAGACGTGGGTAGGAAGCGGTCAGCTATCAGCCATTAGCTATCAGCTTGTGGGTAAGAGACGTGGGTGAAGCAGGTAAACGTAGCTCAGCCCTTTAGGGCTGACAAACGCGTGTGCAGATGCGCTATCAGGGCTAAAGCCCTTAAGCTACGAGGATAGGTGTCAGGGCTTTAGGGCTGATTATCTCCCCTCCCTTGATGGGATGGGGGGTGAACCCTCATTCTAGACCCACGAGCTGACGGCTGATAGCTGACAAGCTGACAGCTTTTTATGCTGATTGCTGAAAGCTAACAAGCTGATAGCTATTTTGTGCTGACGGCTGAGGGCTGATAGCTATCATTCTAGACCCACGTGCTGATAGCTGATAGCTATTTATGTTTGCTCCAAACAAGCGCACGGGCTTGCCAGGCACTTTGGACAGCCCTGCGCATACTTGCTGAAGACCGCGGCTTCGAGGTCGATTTCGCATAGGTTGGCGAGGCTGCTCAACCAGGCCATGACATCCGCGAATTCTGTCTCCATCCCTACCCTATCGTTAAGCCGTACCGCTTTCGCGAGCTCTCCCACCTCTTCCGTCAGCCATACGAACGTCCCTTCTCTGCCGCGCTCGTTGTCTTTCTCGAAATATATCTTCCTCATCAATCGCTGGAATCCCGCTATTTCCATAACCGCCTCCATGTCCTGCAAAATATAGTCCGCGCTGTTGTATCCTGATTTTAACACTAGTAAAATCATTCTCGTCAACATTAGGGCGGCGCGGATCTCCTGGAGCATTTGTATCCATATTTCGCAAATGTATGTTTAAACGAATTAGAATGTGTGGAATGCTCTTTTTGATAAGCGGGGTTACTTATGTGTAAAGATGAATTCGTTGAGATTATAAGTAAACAAGTCAAGCTCGACATGGAAGACGCCGAGCGGGTAGCAAAATCGGTGCTTCTCACATTGCGCTCGCGTTTAAGCCCGGTTGAAGTCGTCGAGCTTAACGATAATCTCGCATGCGACCTTGAGGACCTCTGGGATGGCGGATGGCTGCAGAATATCGTCAGCAAGCTCCAGAGCTTCCGCGAGCTCGACCGCTACGAGTTTCTTGAACAAATCCGCCAGGCGGCCGACCTTCAGACCATAGAAGACGCGACGTATGTCACACAAAACGTCTTCAGCGTTTTAAAGTCGGCGATCCCCGAGCAAGAGGTCGAGGCCATCTCCAACGCGCTCCCCGACGACCTTCGCGAATTCTGGCGAACCGACGAAGCGGCAGCCGGGTAGTACGTATAGGCCTAGACTAATAATTCGGACTTCATGCTGGTCCCATAGACCGGCGCTTCGAACCCAAGCACATCCGCTATGGTCTTTCCGATGTCGGCAAATGTCTCCCGGGTGCCCAAGCTCCTACCGTGCCGAAGTGTGCGCGCGAATATAAGATACGGCACGTGCTCACGCGAGTGGTCCGTACTCGGCGTCGTAGGGTCACAGCCGTGGTCGGCAGTGATTATCAGCATATCTCCCTCATCAAGAGGGTTGAGTATATCCGGCAGCCGCTTATCTATCGCCGCCAACCCTTGTGCGTATCCCTGAGGGTCGTTCCTGTGCCCCCACTGGGTATCAAAATCAACAAGATTTGCGAATATAATTCCCTTTGTACGCCCATGCATCGCTTTTAGCAGCTCGTCGACGCCATGCATATTGTTTTCAGTATGTATCCCCTCGGGAACCCCTTGGTCGGCGAAGATCTCCTTTATCTTTCCAACACCGTAAACGGGGTGCCCGGCGTCTTGAGCATAATCGAGCACCGTCTTGGCCGGCGGTTTCAGTGAAAAATCTTTGCGCCGGTGGGTACGCGTAAAATGACCGGGTGTACCGATAAACGGCCTGGCGATGACCCGGCCGACGGCGTGTTCCCCCCTCAAGATATCGCGGGCTATCTCGCACATCCGGTAGAGCTCATCGATCGGGATAATCTCCTCATGGGCGGTTATTTGAAAAACACTATCGGCCGATGTGTATATTATCGGTTTTCCCGTTTTCATGTGTTCTTCACCGAGTTCCTCCATTATCCCGGTCCCCGATGCCGGTTTGTTGCCGAGAGTTCCCCGCCCTATCGCTATTTCAAACGCCGACATAACCTCCGGTGGAAAACCATTGGGATATGTCGGAAACGACTGTTCGAGCTTTAAGCCCATCATCTCCCAGTGTCCGGTGGTCGTGTCTTTGCCCGGTGACGCCTCGCTCATTTTGCCGTAGAACGCGAGTGGCCGCTCGACCGCCGGCACCCCTTCGACATCTATGATGTTACCGAGACCAAGCGCGCCCAAATTTGGCAGATCAAGGCCGCCGGCAGCCCGTGCGGTATTGCCAAGCGTATTGCTCCCCTCATCGCCGTACATATACGCATCGGGCAACGCACCGACGCCAACACTATCGAGGACTATTAGTATGACTCTCTCTATACTCAGCATAGGGCTCCTTATTAGTAGTCTCCACCCATATTCTATCCGCTCGAGCCTTTCGGGTGAGCCCGCTCGTAGGCCGACCGTAGTCTCTCCTTCGTTACGTGCGTATATATCTGCGTCGTCGAGATGTTCGCGTGGCCGAGCAATTCCTGTACCGCCCGTAGGTCCGCCCCGTTTGCCAGCAGGTGCGTCGCGAACGAGTGCCGGAGTGAGTGCGGGTAGAGCTCCTCTATCCCGGCTTTCTCCGCATACTTCTTCACGGCCTTCCAGCAGCTTTGCCTCGAAAGACGCTTTCCGTGCGCGTTCAGGAAGAGCGCTGATGGCCTGTATTTGCCGGCAAGCCCCGGTCTTGATTTATTGATATACTCGGTCAACGCTTCCGATGCATGGCTGCCTATGGGGACGATACGCTCTTTCGAGCCCTTGCCGAAACACCGAATAAAACCGTTTCGCAGGTCGATGTCCTCGACCTCGAGCGCGACCAACTCAGAAACCCTCATCCCGCAGCTATACAACAACTCTATTATCGCCCGGTCGCGTATCACGCCGGCGCTCACGCCGATCGGCTGGGCAAGCAGCTTTCCGACCTGTTCGACACTGAGCACTTTCGGCAATCTCTTTGCTTTCTTCGGCGCCTTGATATCGGCGGTAGGGAGATTATCGGTGATGCCTTCGCGAACGAGAAATTTGTGAAACGCCTTTATCGCCGCAAGCTTACGGGCGACCGAGGCGTCGCTATACTCTCCACGAAGTTCCTTTAAATAGGCCACCACCCGGTCGTAGGTAATCGCGCTACTTGTCGTCACATCCGATTCACGTAAGTACTCGAGATACCGGCGTAAATCCAGCTCATACGCGTCTATGCTGTTCTTCGCCAACCCTTTCTCCACCGACAAGTAGTCTATGAAGTCCAGTAGATTATCACGCATAATGCCCCTACCTGCAGTCGGCCCCTATAGTTCGATTCGGCCAACCTTCTGGGCCGCCATAAGAATCGCCGTTAGCGTTTTCGCGTCTTTTATCTCTCCCCGTGAGACCATCTCCACCGCCTCGCGCAGTGGCGTCAACACCACCTCGATGTCGTCCTCGCCCGGCTCGGGCGAGGGATCGCCCGCCTCGAGGTCCGCCGAAAAGAAAAGGAAAAATTGCTCATCGGTAAAGCCGGCCGATGTGTAGAACTCCGCCAGCTTTTCGACTTTTCGTGCCCGATAGCCCGTTTCTTCTCTGAGCTCACGCACCGCGCAATCGGCCGGGTCCTCCCTGTCCGCGAGCAGGCCCGCGGGAATTTCGAGCAGTCTCGCCCTGAGCGGGTGCCGGTATTGCCTGACGAGCACGATATTATCTTTATCGTCCAGCGCGACTATGCCGACCGCGTCGACATGCTTGACGACTTCTCGCTCTAAGATTCTGCCCTCGGCATTCCGTATCTTGTCGACATAGAGGCTTATAATGGCCCCCTCGTAGACAAGCTTCGATTCGACAACTGTAAATTCGTAGCTTTTCAACTCTCTCCCCCCGATACGACACGCGCCGCATACACGGCGGCCGCTCCCGCTGCCATGAAAAACTCCGGCTCCTCATCGATGCCCCGTCCCATCGTCGTCGGCGATATATTCGCCTCACGCAACGCTTCAATCGTCTCAACGGCGTCTATTCGCTCCAACCGGTGCGACTCCCCAAGCGCCGCCATCGACACCTGTGTTTCGATGACCGCCGCCTTCTCCGCACCGATCTCAGGTAACGTTACCACTGCGGGAGTCACCGCCGCCACCCTGAGGTCCGTAATCGTGTGGTGGCTAATACCGTAGTGCCGCTCCCGTTTATCCGCAAAAGTTATGCGGGGTATAGCGATCGCGGTTCCCTTGAGGCCGTTCACGGCGTTTACGATTTGGCCTTGCTCAATACCGCTGAAGCCAAGCTTCGTTCCGGTTCCGGCTATCCCCGGGCCCATACAAACTACAGCGACGTCAGCCTTGACGACATACCTGGCCGCCGCAAGTGCGCTGAAGATATTGACCGCTTCCAGATCTCCACCAAACGCATGCCCTGCCGTAATCGTCATATCGATTAATCGCTTTTCCTTTAGCGACGCCGCCGTCTCGCTAAACGCGATAGGCAACGCGGCGCCATCCGTCATGATATAGGCGACCCTCGCCCCGGGTAAAAACCGCTTGAGCATGACCACAGCGGGCGGTAGTTGGCTGTGGAGCGTACCGATAATGACCGGCATCCCGTCGATGCTCGTCGCGTCCCTGAGGGCTTCATGGTAGCCGCTTTCAGATTCTTCTACGGCAAGGCATTTGATTTGAAGCGGCGTATAGCGCAACTTCATGATGTGGCCTTTCGAAGGCGCCTCGGTCGAGCGCTGGGAAAAATTCCAAAGGATGAAATGCCGCCCGCCGGTTCCAAGACCCATATCGACGGCGGTTGTGTTTATAAGCACGTCGTCACCGGGCGAGACATCCCCGGTTAACGAGGGATAACATATTGCGCGGGCTCTCTCGCCGCCGGCTTCGACGACCGCCTCGGTATAACCCGGGCGTGTCCGGACTATCTCATGCACATATGCATGTTTTAGCGTAAGCATCCTCGCTCCATTTGCCTTTGGCTTCCAATATTTCCGGCCGGTGAGCTATTAAATATGGCGCAGGGCATAGGCACTGCAGAAACAGCGCCATATCGAATAGTTATATAGCGCTATGATTCCACTCTTACAAGCTCAAGAAGTAATGTTGAGAGCTTTACAAGCTCATCGACGGGCAGGTACTCATCCTTGCTATGCACGTTCTCCGCGCCCATACTGAGATTCACTGCCGTCACACCCTTCGAGTTGAAAACATTTGTGTCGCTGCCGCCCCCGGTCTGGGTGATAACGGGCGTGATACCGATACGCTCCATGGCCTTAACCGCCCGTTGCACTATCATATCTTCTTCCGGCACCGAATACCCATCATACGGGCGGTACTGGTCGATATCGACAAACGCCCCCGTCTCATCGGCGGCCGACCTGAAACATTCGACCATATGCCGTGATTGCTCCGCGAGCTTTGGCAGCTCGATGCTCCGCGCTTCAGCGAATACGCTCGCTCTCTCGGGAACTATATTCCCGGCGATGCCGCCTTTTATCGTACCGACATTGGCCGTCGTCTCACTATCTATCCTGCCAAGCTTCATGCAACTGACGGCCTTGGACGCGGCGACAATCGCATTTATCCCGGTTTCGGGTGCGATGCCGGCATGCGCCGCCTTTCCGGTATATACTACCTCGAACGAATCTTGATACGGCGCTTTAACGTTGATGAGACCGACCTTTCCGTTTGCGTCAAGCACGTACGCATAATCGAGTCTCTTATCGGTGAGATCCAGGTGCTTTGCCCCGATAAGACCGACCTCCTCCGCTACGGTAAACGCCAGGTGAATCGGCCCGTGTGCGACGTCTGTCCCGGCCAACACCGATGCCAGCTCCAGCATCGCAGCGACCCCCGCCTTATCGTCGGCCCCAAGAATCGTCGGCCCTTTAGCTCTTATTATATCGCCCTCGACAACCGGCCTTACACCCCTCGCGGGCTCGACAGTGTCGAGATGCGCCGCAAATAGAATGCACGGCCCGTCGGTTGTTCCATGGATGGTGGCAAGAATGTTGCCGGTATTTCCGTTGATAAAGCATGCGGCATCGTCCTCGAATGTCAAGTAGCCGAGTGCGTTGAGGTAGCTTATTATGTGGTCCGCGATACCGCGCTCGTTATAGCTCGGGCTATAGATGCTCGCCAGATTTTCGAAGATCCTTATAACTCGTCCCTCATCGACCATATATGCCTCCCGATGTGAGATGTCTCAGCCCTGATCTTGCGGTTGCTACTAAAAAGAGATATTAGTAATTATGTATAGCGGCGACCTTTCCTCTTCCCAGATAATAGCGGAGCGCCGCTCCGATAAAGTCCCTAAACAGTGGATGCGGCCTTGTCGGCCTCGACTTGAACTCGGGGTGAAATTGGGTGCCGACGAACCATGGATGGTCCGCTATCTCGATTATCTCGACAAGTTTGCCATCGGGCGATAGGCCGCTTAAGGTAAGGCCGGCCTTCTCCAGTATCTTGACATACTCGTTGTTTACCTCATAGCGGTGACGATGTCTCTCTTGAATCTGCGCAACGTCGTACGCCTCGTGTGCGAACGTCTTCTTGTTGAGCACACACGGATATGCCCCGAGCCGCATGGTCCCGCCCATATCTTCGATGTTTTTCTGTTCCGGCAACAAATCGATCACGGGATACGGGGTCGCCGGGTCGAACTCCGAACTGTTGGCCCCGGAATAACCGACGACACTACGCGCGAACTCGACGACCGCACACTGCATGCCGAGACAGACACCAAAAAACGGTATCTTGTTCTCCCGCGCGAACTTCACCGCGTGAATCTTACCCTCGATGCCCCTGATACCAAAACCACCGGGAACCAGGATACCGTCGACCGCGACGAGCTTCCGCTCGACCTCTTCCTGGCTGACCGTCTCAGCATCAACCCAGACTATCTCAACATCGGTATTGTTATAAAATCCGCCATGCTTGAGCGCCTCTACGACACTCAGATAGGCATCGGGCAGTTGCACGTATTTTCCTACCAGTCCGATACGTATCTTATTCTCAAGGCGACGAATCCGCTCGACTAAACTGTTCCATTCGGATAGATCCGCCTTGCCGTTTCCAAGGTGTAAATGCTCGACAACGATATCATCAAGACCCTCTTCATGGAGCCTGAGCGGTATCACATAGAGGTTGTCCACGTCTACCGCAGTGATAACCGATGAAGGCTCAATATCACAGAAGAGGCCGATTTTGCGCTTTATCGACACATCTATCGCCCGGTCGGATCTGGCAACGATAATATCGGGCTGTATACCGATGCTTCGCAGCTCTTTTACGCTATGCTGTGTGGGTTTGGTCTTAAGCTCCGATGAACTTTCCAGATACGGGACGAGTGTGACGTGTATATATAAAACGTTGCTCTTGCCGGCGTCTTTCTTGAACTGGCGTATAGCTTCGAGAAAGGGGAGGCTCTCGATATCGCCGACAGTGCCGCCGACTTCGGTGATGACGATATGCTTATCATCGTCACTACCCAAACTCAAAATCCGTTGTTTTATCTCATTGGTAACGTGCGGGATAACTTGAACGGTTCCGCCGAGAAACTCTCCGCGGCGCTCTTTGGTGACGATCGACCAATAAATCTGCCCTGCGGTAACGTTGCTGTCCTTGCCGAGATTCTCATCGATAAAGCGCTCGTAGTGGCCCAAATCCAGGTCGGTCTCGGTCCCGTCGTCGGTCACGAAGACTTCACCATGCTGGAAAGGACTCATAGTTCCGGGGTCGACGTTGAGATAGGGGTCGAGCTTCTGTATCGTGACCTTAAACCCCCTGCTTTTCAATAATCTCCCCAGCGAAGCCGCGGTGATTCCCTTTCCCAGCGATGAGACCACGCCACCGGTTACGAAAATATATTTAGCCAATCGTCTCTCCCCTTTTGCTTGCTTTACTGACAATACAGTCTACAACAACTGAAACTTGACTGCAAAACCAACCGGCATCGAACAACTTAACTTAAGCATTGTAGCATGAAACCGGCGTGCTTGCAGGACCGGAAATATAATAATAACGGCCGCCAAAAAGAGTGTCGCTATTCCCCCGGCACGGAGTCGGCCCGTGCTGAGGGGATATCCATCTTTCCCCTGCCCATACGGTCGATAGTTCTAAGAATAGGCGTTTTCTCGATTATCTGGGTCAGCGAATATTTTTCGGTTAGAACCTGCAACACCAGCATGACTACGATGAGCGTGAGCTTAATTCCCCATCCAAAGGTTACCGCAAAACTAAAGCCGAGTAACGCCCCGAGAATATTCGATCCGACATCACCCAGCATTATCTCTTCCCTTAAGTCCGCCCCTACCAGGACTACCGCTATACCGAGCAAGGACGCCACAGCAAGCGCATACGATGACGGCGCATAGAATAAAAATATTGCTAGGAGTGGGATGAAGAGCTTGAGCGCCCTTCCGGGTCGCAGGTCCAGTAGGTTCAGCGTATTCACGAAGAGCGCTATGAGCACCGAGTTCCCAAAAGCCTCGGCGAAACCGTTTGAGAGCTGGTATATCGCATAGAACGACACAACCGGTATGCCAAGCGCTTTGAGCGCCCCGGTCGTCAATCTCCCCTTGATGAGTTGGCCGATATGACCCCGAAAGCCTGTCGACTCGCGGCTGCCCAACAGGTCATCGATGAGGCCAAAAATGCCGACACCGGCTATGAGGATGGTGAGCGGCATCGCTAAATCGGGCGTGAGCTGAAACCCTTCGGGCACCATGAAACCGAGTATCTCCTGGGTGAACCCGAAGGCGGCGACCATAGCCATCATAACCAGCCATACCAGCACAAAGTTAAGGCCCATCATATTGATGACCTCGTGCTGACGGTAGTTTTGTTTTACGGCTCCCCCATCCCGGAGCAAACGCTTAAGCGCGGTTCCGATAACCGCGCCCAGTATCGCGCCCGTGAGAAAATGAGCGATAGTCCAAAGTACAAGTAGTATATTCATTACGCTCTCCTGAATACAAGTTCCCGGGGCCGTGGCCCAGATCCTCTCTCATCCCCTTGTTTACCCCATAGGTTCCAGACGCGGCCTCGATACCCGCTTGAGAGAAGCCCGGCCTGTCAGCGCGTTTCGTATTTCTCCCATAACATTAAATATGCTATCGACGGGAAAATATAC
>Ga0351949_1118_pt1 | contig 11311 bp, 9 predicted proteins | sample BONcelT113001G15_FD_206856 | JGI IMG/M metagenome (GOLD analysis project Ga0351949, IMG submission 206856) | Enriched cells from coal bed in the Powder River Basin, Montana, United States - BONCAT cells T11 rep3 HSBNCT.T11.300.1.G15 ... | reverse complement strand
AAAAAAAACCTTATTTTCACAGTTCATTCTAAACTAAACCTACCATGAAATTCATTTATCTTTTCTCATTTATCCTTTTCATTCATTCAGGGATGGCACAGACAAAGCCAATCGGCATCTTTCAGTTCAATAAAGACATTGGCAAACCAAAAATTGCCGGATCGGCCCAGTATGATAATTCCAGCCAGGTCTATACACTTAAAGGGGCCGGTTATAATATCTGGTTCGAAAGGGATGAACTGAATTATCTTTTCAACAAAATTTCAGGCGACTTTATTCTGACTGCCAATTTCGAATTTGTGGGCGATGGTACTGATTTGCATCGCAAAATCGGTTGGATGATCAGAGGTTCGGAAGACGAAAATTCGCCACATATTACAGCCACGCTGCATGGCGATGGATTAACGGTGCTTCAGTGGCGCGAATTAAAGGGCGCTTTTATGCGCGATCCCGAAGATGAGATTTTTTCAACCAAGGCAAATTATCAGATCATTCAGCTCGAACGAAAAGGCAGGGAAATTACCATGCGGGCTGCCCATATTGGCGAACCACTTCAGGTAATCGGATCGCACGTGCTGGCAAGTTTACCGAGCGAAGTACTTGCCGGACTGTTCATTTGTTCGCACAATGAAACGGTGCTGGAAGAAGCCCGTGTATGGAATGTCAGGATTGACCAGCCGGTTGCCGATAATTACAATACTGAGCAGGGATGGCTGGGTTGCCGTCTCGAAACCATGACTGTTTTTGACGGCAAACGCAAAGTGATTTATGAAAAACCTGGCAGGTTTGAAGCGCCCAACTGGATGCCCGATGGAAAAAAACTCCTTTTCAATATGGATGGGTTCTTGTATAAAATCCCGGTGGAAGGTGGCGAAATTGAAAAACTGAATACCGGTTTTGCCGACAGGAACAACAACGATCATGGAATTTCATTCGATGGTAAATTGCTGGCAATTAGTCATCAGAGGCAGGGAATGCCCGGCGGTGGTTCAACCGTTTATGTACTTCCGCTTGAAGGTGGCACCCCGCAAATGGTTACGGAACATACTCCATCCTATTGGCACGGCTGGAATCCAAACAACAAAGAAGTGGTGTATGTGGCCCAGCGTGATGGAAAAGAAATTTACAATATTTACAGGAATTCGATCAAAGGCGGTGCAGAAGTTGCTTTAACCGATAATAAAAAGGGAGTGCATGTTGATGGCTGCGAATATTCGCCCGACGGCAAATGGATCTATTACAATGGCAGTCAGTCGGGAACAATGCAAATCTGGCGAATGAAACCCGATGGTTCAGCAAAAGAGCAGGTCACCTTTGACGAGTACAACGACTGGTTTCCGCATATTTCTCCTGACGGCAAATGGATCGCATTTATTTCATTTCCTCCTGATATTCCGGTAAACGCGCACCCATCCTACAAACGGGTCATGCTTCGGCTGATGCCTGCCAGCGGCGGAGCGCCCAAAGTGATCGCCTATTTGTATGGTGGTCAGGGTACCATCAATGTTCCGTCGTGGTCGCCCGATAGCAAGTCAATTTCATTTGTCAGTAATTCAGGAATAAAGTAGATGTTGATTCTATAACGGTTGAGGTAATTATTAGGGAATTGATTTATTTTTACAACTTCATACTCATCCCGTCGCATCGTTCGATGCTCTCCCCCTCTCTTTTTAAAAGAGAGGGGGGAAGTCCCCGAGCACTCGGGGACTTCGGGGTGAGTATGAAATACTTGTTACAAATCTTAAAAACCAAAGTAAAAAACACAAATGAAAACTTCAAATATAATATTAGTATTATTTCTGGCCTTTGCCGGATTAATAATTTCAACAAATGTTTCGGCTCAAACGGGCGTCGGAGCCAAATGTCCGAAAGGGGCAGTTTTGTATTTTGATGGAACAGCCGAAATGCTTCACAAAAACTGGGAATACTGGCAAGGTCCAAGGTTTTCGGCTGAAATGCCAATCAAATGGGAAATTGTAGCTGATCCTGCTGGCTCAGGTTCGGCTGTTAGCAGTAATGATCCTGCTGCAGCGGGTGGCAAATACGGGGCGGCTGACATTGTCACGAAGCAAAAGTTTCGCGATTTCAGGCTGCATGTTGAATTTTTTGTTGCGCACAAAGGCGGCAACAGCGGGGTCTATCTTCAGAACAGGTACGAAATCCAGATTCTCGATGGCGATTCAACCGCACACGGATTGGCAGCTGTCATCAACGATGCTGCAGCCCCTTATTCCGCATACAACGGAACCGGAAAATGGAATGCTTATGATATTGTGTTCAGGGCGGCTCGTTTTAAAGATGGAAAACTTGTAGAAAATCCATTGGTCACCGTATATTTTAACGGAATAAAAGTTCATAAGAACCAACTCATTAAACAGGTTTATGGTGGCGTAAATTCAGGAATTGACGGTGGAAATGATGGCGGGAAAGGAATAACCGATACTCCTGGCGGCATCAAATTGCAGGCAGAAGGTCATGAAGTTCTCTACCGCAATATCTGGGTAAAGGAAATCGACCTGAAAAAACCGGATACCGATGTGAAATTTTAAACATTTCTATGCACAGCTTGTTTCTAATTTCTGAAAATAAAAACGATACACATTTTCTAATTTAAAGACTACTTTATCTTTTTATTAGCAATCCGAATAAAAAAGTCTGTTTTATTTTCATTTTAAAAAATAATGTTCATATTTGCAGCAAATTAATCAGAAAATGACAGGATTTAATAACATTTCCCTTCTAGGTCTCATTATCGGTATTCTCCTAATTTGGATGCACGACTGAGAATGGTATGGGTAAAACTATAAAGCTTAACAAAAAGCCATTCTCAATAAAGGGGATGGCTTTTTTCATTTCTTTAATAACCAATATTGAATATTCAATATCCAATTTACAAGAGACAGGAAGCTTTGACTTGGAACAGATGAATCAGAAATAATAAATAACAAATAATAAATCAAATGAGCGACAGATTGTACATTTTTGACACGACTTTGCGTGATGGTGAGCAGGTTCCGGGTTGTCAGTTGAACACCGTCGAGAAGATTGAAGTAGCAAGGGCTTTGGAAGAATTGGGCGTTGATGTAATCGAGGCCGGATTCCCGATTTCGAGCCCCGGCGACTTTAATTCGGTAGTTGAAATATCAAAAGCGGTTACATGGCCAACCATTTGTGCCCTTACCCGCGCAGTTGAAAAAGACATTGATGTTGCTGCCGAAGCGCTGAAATTTGCCAAAAAAGGCCGTATCCACACAGGTATCGGAACTTCGTTCTATCACATTCACTACAAACTGAACTCGAATCAGGACGAAATTATTGAACGTGCCATCGCTGCGGTAAAATATGCTAAAAAGTATGTGGAGGATGTTGAATTTTATGCTGAAGATGCCGGTCGTACCGAAAATGAATACCTGGCCCGCGTGGTCGAGGCGGTTATCAAAGCCGGTGCAACGGTGGTAAATATTCCGGATACAACTGGTTACACTATGCCACATGAGTTTGGGGCAAAAATCAAATACCTGATCGACAATGTGCCGAATGTGCACAAAGCGATTTTATCGACGCATTGCCACAACGATTTGGGAATGGCAACCGCCAATACCATCGCCGGAATCATGAACGGTGCCCGTCAGGCTGAGGTTACGATCAACGGAATTGGCGAACGCGCCGGAAATACCTCTTTGGAAGAAGTGGTGATGATCCTGAAAAGCCGCTATGCAGTGCTGAACATTGACACCAACATCAATACAAAGAATATTTACAAAACGAGCCGTTTGGTTTCGAACCTGATGAACATGCCGGTTCAGCCAAACAAAGCAATTGTTGGTCGCAATGCGTTTGCTCATTCCTCCGGAATTCATCAGGATGGTTTTTTGAAAAATCGCGAAAACTACGAAATAATGAACCCGACCGATGTGGGAATCAACGAATCGAGCATTGTTTTGACTGCCCGTAGCGGACGTGCAGCTTTGAGACATCGGCTGGAATTGATGGGTTTCGAACTTGATAAGGAAAAACTGGACGAAGTTTACGATAAGTTTGTGAAATTAGCCGATAAGAAAAAGGATATCAAAGACGACGACGTAGCTGCCTTGTTAGGCGACGTGAAACAGAAGGAACGCCGCATAAAACTTGACTTTTTGCAGGTGGTTACCGGAAAAGGTTTGGTGCCGATTGCCAATGTCCGCCTGAATATTTCCGGTGAAATTCTGGATGCCACAGCATCAGGAAACGGTCCGGTTGACGCAGCACTGAAAGCAGTGAAGAAAATTATTCACCGGAAAGTTGTACTCGAAGAATTCCTGATTCAGGCAATTACCCATGGAAGCGATGATTTGGGAAAAGTACACATGCAAGTGAAATTTGAAGACAACATTTTTCACGGATTTGGTGCCAACACCGACATCATCACCGCATCGGTCGAAGCCTTCCTGGATGCAATCAACAAAATTCCGGGAGGGAACAGGGCCAAGAGCGAGTAGGGAATAAGTTGCAGTCGCAGTTTTCAGTCGCAGAACAGTGTCGGGTTTGTCAGGAGTGATCAACCGTTATTAAGCAAAAGGAAAACTGAAAGTTTATTATCGAAGCGATCTATCCTTTGCCGTCTGCTTTAGCGTTCGACTGAGCTCACGCCGAAGCCTGACGGACAAAATTTACAACAAAAGAAGTCGTCCGAAGTAAAATGATACACAAAACCAAAATGTTCTTTCGGACGGAAAAGGAATAACCTTCAGAAATGAGTATATAAAAATTAATAATAATCAATACTTGCTGCGCCAACACCCCTCTCCCCCGGAGAGGGGTTGGGGGTGAGGCTCTTAAAATAATACAATGAACGCAAAAACTTTATTCGATAAAATTTGGGATGCGCATGTGGTGAAACAGGTGGAAGGCGGCCCAAGTGTTTTATACATCGATCTGCATTTGATTCACGAAGTAACCAGTCCGGTGGCATTTCTTGGACTGGATAAACGTGGATTGAAAGTGCTTCGTCCGGAGAAAACCGTCGCCACTCCCGACCACAACGTTCCAACCATCGATCAGCACCTGAGTATCAAAGACGAAATGTCGCGCAATCAGGTTGAGATGCTGAAGAAAAACTGTGCCAATCATGGCATTGTTTATCATGGATTGGGAAGCGAAGGCCACGGAGTGGTTCATATTATTGGTCCTGAAATGGGTTTAACCAAACCGGGAATGACCATCGTTTGCGGCGACAGCCATACTTCGACGCACGGCGCTTTCGGAGCAATCGCTTTTGGGATCGGAACCAGCGAAGTAGAAATGGTATTTGCAAGTCAGTGCGTTATGCAACCGAAACCAAAGAAAATGCGCATTTCAGTGAACGGTAAACTAAACAAAGGTGTAACTGCCAAAGACATCGCCTTATACGTTATCGCTCAGATTTCAACTTCAGGAGGAACCGGACATTTTGTGGAATTTGCCGGAACAGCCATCGAAAGTTTATCGATGGAAGGGCGCATGACTCTTTGCAACATGAGCATCGAATGTGGCGCCCGTGGCGGAATGATTGCTCCTGACCAAACCACTTTCGACTACGTGCAAGGCCGTCAGTTTGCGCCAAAAGGTGACGACTGGGATAAAGCTTTGGCATACTGGAAAACCCTGAAATCGGATGATGGTGCAGTTTTCGATACTGAATATTTCTATGATGCAGCCAATATTGAGCCGATGATTACATTCGGAACCAATCCAGGAATGGGAATAGGCATTTCTCAATATGTTCCAAACAGCGATAAACTGACAGGAAGCGATAAACTGACCTACGAAAAATCGCTGAAATACATGGGCTACGATCAGGGAGAAAAAATGATTGGCAAGAAAATCGACTATGTTTTCGTTGGAAGTTGCACCAATGGACGTATTGAAGATTTCAGGGCATTTGCTGCATTTGTAAAAGGCAAGAAAAAGGCCGATAATGTGACTGCCTGGATTGTTCCCGGATCGCGTGCTGTTGAGAAACAAATCATTGCTGAAGGTCTGGTAGAAATTCTGAATGAAGCAGGTTTTGAGCTGCGTCAGCCCGGATGTTCAGCATGTTTGGCGATGAACGATGATAAAATTCCGGAAGGAAAATATTCGGTTTCCACCTCGAACCGCAACTTCGAAGGCCGTCAGGGACCAGGCGCACGCACACTGCTCGCCAGTCCGCTAACCGCCGCCGCTGCTGCCGTAACAGGGAGAATTACTGATCCAAGGGAGTTCCTTTAGAGCCCCCTAACCCCCGAAGGGGGAATTTGAAACAAGAAACAACAATCACGCGATTATTCAAAAGCCTTAATTGTTAAGAGGTTTTAAGAGTCATTAAATCAAATGTGAAAATTGAAACGATAAACAACAAATACAGGCTTCCAAAAGCCTCCCCTTCGGGGAGGTTGGGTGGGGCTTCTAATCTTTTTTACTATGGCATACGATAAATTTACAACCCTTACATCGCCGGCAGTTCCGCTGCCAATCGAAAATATTGATCTGACCAGATTATTCCGGCCCGTTTCCTGAAAGCCGTTGAGCGCAAAGGTTTTGGCGATAACCTGTTTCGCGACTGGCGGTACGATAAAAACAACCAACCCATTGCCGATTTTCCGCTGAATCAATCGAAATATTCAGGAAAAATTCTTGTGGGAGGTAAAAACTTCGGAAGTGGTTCGAGCCGCGAACATGCTACCTGGGCTGTTTATGACTATGGTTTCCGCGTGGTTGTTTCGAGCTTTTTTGCCGATATTTTTCAGGGAAATGCCCTGAACAGTGGTATCCTTCCGGTCGTAGTTTCTCCTGAATTTCTGGAGAAAATATTTGCCGCCATCGAAGCCAATAACAATTCACAGTTCGAGGTTGATCTACAGAATCAGAAATTCACCATAAAAGCAACTGGCGAATCTGCTGATTTTACCATCAACCCATACAAAAAACATTGTTTGGCAAACGGACTCGACGATATCGACTATCTTGTAGATATGAAAGAAGAGATTGCCGCGTTTGAAAAGAGCCTCCCCAACCCCTAAAGGAGGGGCTTAAAAAGGCAAAATGCAAAATGAAGTCATTTCTCTCGAACTTTGCTTCCTTAAGCCCCCTCTTTGGGAGGGGGTTGGGGGAGGCTTTTAATTTTTTTTATTATGACAGGAAAAGTAGTGGAAGTAAAAGATCAGATGCTTAGTATAATGGATACTACGCTGAGGGATGGCGAACAAACCTCAGGTGTATCGTTCACCGACAAGGAGAAACTAAGTGTTGCAAGGATTCTTCTGGAAGACGTAAAAGTAGATCGTATCGAAATTGCTTCGGCCAGGGTTTCGGAGGGAGAATTTGCTGCTGCCAAAAGGGTAATGGAATGGGCCAAAGAAAAAGGACGTTTGCATCAGGTTGAAATACTTGGTTTTGTTGACGGAAAAATTTCGCTCGACTGGATCAATTCGGCCGGGGGAAAGGTGCTCAACCTGCTTTGCAAAGGTTCTTACAAACATGTAACACAACAACTGCGCAAAACACCGGAACAGCACATCGATGACATCAAAAAAACGATCGCATATGCCGATGAGCTTGGAATCCGGGTGAATGTTTATCTGGAAGATTGGTCGAACGGAATGAGAAACTCCCGCGATTACGTGCATTTTATGGTGGGTGAACTGCTGAAACTGAAAATCGACCGCATCATGTTGCCCGATACACTTGGTATTCTTGATCCGGATGAAACATACGATTTCTGTAAGGAAATGATCGAAACTTTTCCTGAAGGACGTTTTGATTTTCATGCACACAACGATTACGATCTGGCTGTTGGCAATGTCTATCATGCCATCAAGGCAGGTATCCGCTGTGTGCACACAACCGTCAACGGCCTGGGAGAGCGTGCAGGAAATGCGCCACTTTCAAGCGTGATTGCAACTGTGAAAGATCACCTGAAAATGCAAACGCTTGTCAATGAATCGATGCTGAACAAAGTTTCACGTTTGGTCGAATCATTCTCCGGAATACGCATTCCAACCAATAAACCGCTCATCGGTGAATTTGTATTCACCCAATGCAGCGGAATCCATGCCGATGGCGATAGCAAGAACAATCTGTATTTCAACGATTTACTTCCTGAACGTTTTGGACGTACCCGTGTTTACGCGCTTGGTAAAACTTCAGGAAAAGCAAATATTAAGAACAACCTTGAAGAACTTGGGATTGAACTTGATCCTGCATCTCTGAAACTGGTTACCGATCGGATTATTGAACTGGGCGACCGCAAGGAAACAGTTACTATTCAGGACCTTCCATATATTGTTGCCGATGTGCTGAACGAAGAAAATACAGTGTCGAAAATTAAGCTGGTCAACTATTCTCTGTCACATGCAATGGGATTAAAACCCACAGCTACCGTCAGTATTGTGATAAATGAAAAGCAGTTTGAAGCTACCGCTGCCGGTGATGGTCAGTACGATGCATTTATGAATGCCATCATGTCGATTTACAAAGAAGTGGGCAAAACACTTCCTAAACTGGTCGATTATTCGGTTTCAATTCCTCCGGGCGGAAAAACCGATGCTTTGGTCGAAACGCTCATTACCTGGGAATTAGACCGCGAATTTAAAACACGCGGACTTGATTCTGACCAAACTGCTGCAGCCATCAAAGCAACTTTCAGGATGTTGAATAATCTGGAAAACTAAGAGCGTTTCAGGTTTCAAGTTCCAGGTTTCAAGTTTCGCGTTGTTGGGTATTTTGGATATTGTATATTGGTTATTCGTTATTGGATATTTTTTTAAAATTTTATGATTCCACAACCTATAAAATCAACTCCTGAAGCCATTTGTGAGAACTTCGACCAACAGGTTGAACGCTTTTCCAATATTGAAACCGGTCAATCAACAGCCATCGATTCGCCCTTGAGTATGGAACTGGTTGCCCGGTCGGCTGCTATTCTAAATCCCAATGCCTCCCGTATTATGGATTTAGGCTGTGGCGGTGGAAACTATGCTGTTAAAATCACTTCTGTCCTTCCCAATGTTGACTGCACTTTGGTCGACCTTAGCACAAACATGCTGGCCAAAGCAGAAGAGCGGGTTCGTGAAAATATCACCGGAAAGATTACGGTTATCCAGGGCGACTACCGCGACGTTTATCTGGAGGAAAACGCCTACGATGTAATAACTGCAGGAACAACACTTCATCACCTGCGTGAAATTCAGGAATGGGAACTGGTTTTCACGAAAATATTCAAAGCCCTGAAGCATGGCGGAACATTCTGGATAAGTGATATCGTGATTGGCGAAACCGATGAAATCAACCAGCTGATGCTTGACGGATGGTTGAGTATATTGCGCAAACAGATCAGTGAGGAAGAAATCGAAATGTACCTGGAGCGATATGAAACTGAAGACTCTCCACGTACCCTATCTTATCAACTCGAACTGATGAAACAGGTTGGATTCACAAAAACAATGGTTTTGCACAAACATTTTAACTTTGCCACATTTGGTGCAATCAAGATTGTTTCCATGTCCGTTGGCTAAAGTCGAACGGCAAAGGATACGGCTTATTTCATTAATCTCATTTCAGTATGGAATTAGTAAATTGTAAATCAGTAAATTGTAAATACTTATAGATGAAACTAAAATTAGCCATTCTTCCCGGCGACGGGATCGGTCCTGAAATTATCGATCAGGCCATGAAAGTAGTAAAGGCGGTTGCCGCCAAATTTAACCACGAATTGGAATACGAATATGCACTGACCGGTGCATGTGCCATTGATGAACTTGGCGCTCCGTATCCTGATGTAACCCACGAATTGTGTATGAAATCGGATGCAGTACTTTTTGGCGCTATTGGCGACCCAAAATACGACAACAATCCAAAGGCAACCGTTCGTCCTGAACAAGGTTTGTTGCTGATGCGCAAAAAGCTGGGTTTGTATGCCAACATTCGCCCGGTAGTAACATTTCCATCGTTGCTGCACAAATCACCGCTTCGCCGCGAACTGATTGAAGGCGCTGACTTTGTGGCCATCCGCGAACTGACCGGTGGTATCTATTTCGGCGAAAAAGGCCGCCTGGACAATGGGAATACTGCTTTTGACACCTGTACCTACACCCGCGTTGAAGTGGAACGTATCCTGAAAATAAGAGCCGTTCCATGGAAATTTAGTCAGCTTTAATGAATTTAACTGAACAGAACCGGCCAAAGAATCAGCAAGTACCTCAATACGCTGTGGAACCTGAAACTTAAATTTCTGCTGAAGGTGGGTAAACATATAATAGGACCTGTCGGTTGCAAAATTTTTCATCATCTGAACATTCGAAAGCCAACCACTTTTTGATCCGCCATTCCATTTGTACAAATGACTGGAAATTTCGTCAGTGATCGCATCCCTTTTCAGATCAATGGCCTTGTGTACCCGCTCAGATAAAAATGTTGAATTCATCAAATCTGCAAAACGGGTTACAAACTGATTTCGGAATCCGATATTTTCGAGCATCTTGCGCAACATCAGTGTTGACCATGGCATATTATGCCACTCGGTGCCATTGGTAGCGGTAACAATCTCAATCGAGTTTTTACTGGCGGGCGTATTCCAGATGCCCATGCCAAAATCGGTATCAAACATGATCCAGCGCCAGCGACTTTCCGGAGCAGTGGTTTTCCAGTATTTAATGTTGTTTCCGGGCCAGTCGTGGTTCGCATAAAAAATTTGGGAAGCGGTATAATCAATGTAATTGCCAAGTTCAATTTTCGAAACCACCTGATCGTAATTCGCCTGTACGCTTAAATTATTACTGCCAATAAACGAATACAGGCTCCACCATTCATCGGGACTTCCGTTTATCGCCGATCCGTTATTTTCCATCAATATAACCGCATCCGGATCGACATCATGATTGGCAGCAATAAAATGTTCGTTCACTTTTTCGCGCATATTAAGAATGCCCCAGTATTCGCCATTCAGGAAAATAGTTGCCGGGCGGAAAGCCTGCTGGTCAACATCCAGCCCGAGGGTAAGGCCTGTCATCAAACCATCGCGGAACATGGTATTGTTCCAGTCGTTTCCGGAGTTACGAAGAACAAGGTTTTTAAATTCATCAAATGGTCGTTCTTTGAATATTTTGTATTTCATCTCTTCAGAACCGTATGCTTTGCGGCAATAAAAAGCCATCGACTTCTGCGCATTGGCCCGCGACCAGTTTCCATAAATTTTCACTCCGGCATCCACATCAATAACTTTGTTGCCGGTCGTTTCCATCAGCTCAAAATGTGCGGCCTTTTCCCAATCCATCCAGAAATTCGCCCCGAAATATGGATTTTTTGCTTCTGC
>Ga0351949_1108_pt1 | contig 11809 bp, 9 predicted proteins | sample BONcelT113001G15_FD_206856 | JGI IMG/M metagenome (GOLD analysis project Ga0351949, IMG submission 206856) | Enriched cells from coal bed in the Powder River Basin, Montana, United States - BONCAT cells T11 rep3 HSBNCT.T11.300.1.G15 ... | reverse complement strand
TATTCCACCGAAGAAATCCAAATTGCAATTGAACAATTATGTTTGAAAGGTTTCCTGGACGATGCGCGAGTCAAATTACATACTATTGAAAAACTACTGTCAGAACAGCGTTACGGAATAATAATGCTTGTCGGCAAACTACGATCAAAGAGGTTGTACGTAAGTTCGGAGGAAATCCGGCAATTTCTTTCTTTCGAAGACGAATGGGAGGTTGCTAAAAAATTAATCGAAAAACACTTTGGAATATGGGATGCGAATAATTGTTCAAAAATTGCCCGGTTTCTTTACAATCGCGGTTTTTCGCAGGAAGTTCTTTCCCTGGCGTCTGAAAAATGCCTCAAACATCAGTAGCGATGCGGGCTTCCTTGACACTTTACTTAAAAAGAATTACAATTAAACCGCCAATCGTGTGACCAGAAGCTGTCAAGTTGTAACACGAGACAACCTGATTATGGCGGGGGTTACTTTCAAAAGCCGAGTACGCACTCGGCTTTCCCTTACTAGAAATGATGGAGAGGAGGCAACAGGTTATCGTAGAACTTATCATAATTGCTATGGTTGCCGGTGCAGTGGGAATTGCTGCCGGTTACTGGACTCGTAAAAGCCTGGCGGAAGCTAAAATCAGTTCCGCGGAAGAAGCAGCCCGGAAGATTCTCGATGATGCCCAGCATCAGTCAGATGCGCGCAAAAAGGAACTGCTAATCGAAGCCAAAGAAGAAATTCACCGCTTCCGGATTGAAACGGAACGAGAACTAAAAGAACGTCGTTCTGAAGTTCAGCGGATGGAACGCAGGTTACAACAAAAAGAAGAAAACCTTGATCGTAAAATTGAATCCATTGAACGAAAAGAAGAGAACCTTTCCAGAAGAGAGACCGAGCTTGAACACAAACAAGAACAAATCAACCAATTATACGACAAACAATTGGCAGAACTGGAACGTCTGGCGGGGTTAACTCAGGAAGAAGCCAAATCGGTCCTGCTTGCCAGCGTTGAACAAGAAACCCGTCATGAAATGGCGATTTTGATTAAGGACCTGGAGCATCAGGCAAAAGAAGAGGCTGACAAGAAGGCCCGTGAAATTGTATCGCTTGCTATCCAGCGCTGCGCTGCAGATCACGCTGCAGAGACAACAGTTTCGGTTGTGAATTTGCCCAATGATGAAATGAAAGGGCGAATCATCGGTCGTGAAGGCAGAAACATCAGAACGCTTGAAGCGTTAACCGGAATTGACCTGATTATTGACGACACTCCTGAAGCAATTCTGATTTCAGGATTCGATCCTGTTAGGCGTGAAGTGGCCCGATTGGCGCTGGAAAAACTAATTAGCGACGGACGTATTCATCCGGCGCGAATTGAAGAAACTGTTGAGAAAGCTCAAAAAGAAGTTGAGCAACGGATAAAAGACGCCGGTGAGCAAGCAACTTTTGAAACAGGCATTCATGGACTTCATCCTGAAATCATCCGGTTGTTGGGACGATTAAAATATCGTACCAGCTATGGACAAAACGTACTGAAACATTCAATCGAAGTATCGCACCTTGCCGGCGTAATGGCTGCAGAATTAGGCGTGGATATTACTTTGGCAAAACGTGCCGGTTTGCTGCATGATATTGGCAAAGCTATTGACCATGAAGTTGAAGGACCTCATGTAACAATCGGCGGGGATTTGGCCAAGAAATACCGGGAGTCGCCTGAAGTTGTCAATGCGATTGTTGCTCACCACGGAGACGAAGAACCAAGAACAATCCAGGCGGTTCTCGTGGCCGCCGCGGATGCGGTTTCCGCAGCAAGACCTGGAGCACGCAGGGAAACACTCGAAAGTTATATCAAGCGATTGACTAAGCTTGAGGAAATTGCAGATTCGTTTGAAGGCGTCGATAAATCTTATGCTATTCAAGCGGGCCGGGAAGTCCGGATCATGGTCAAACCGGACAAAATAGACGATTTAGCCTCTATACGATTGGCAAAAGATATAGTGAAACGAATAGAGTCTGACATGGATTACCCTGGACAAATTCGAGTAACTGTTATTCGCGAAACGCGCGCAGTGGATTACGCAAAATAAATGAATTTTTGTTTCTGATATCTGACAACTTGGTATATTTGGAAACGACCTTTCTATAGGTCGTTTCCAGATTTTTGGGTTTATGAAAAGAGGCGATTGCTTGTGAAAATGTCTAGAGTAAACCTGTCAGATTCCAAATCTTCTGACAGTGTGAATCTGTTAGTATCTATATTGGTTCGTTTTCCACAAATTGGCACCGTCAAGATTGACTCAAAAAAACAGGTGCTGTGGTTGAATTTTATGCTATCACAGTCTATTGAACCTTGCGAAATCGAAAAGTTCCAAAAACACACCACAGATATTCTACAGGCATATCACTATGTTATCGGTATGGACCCAAAGTTCCTGTGTATTGAAGCACAAAAACCGTATGAAAACTTTTTCATGCTGTCTATCGGTCGCGATATTAGCACCCTGACACGCGAAGAACTTTCATTGATTATTTCTATGCTGACTGAAACATTTATGGATAAACTACTTATGGATGAATCTGGCGGAGAACCTGACTCGTTCGATGATTTTGGCTTTCCTGATGAATTGATTGACAGCATGTTGGAGAATATGAAGTTTCAGCGAACCTCAACAAGTCTTACCGCGCTTCGCGAAAATGGACGTGTATTGGTTTTTAAAAAATAATTGCAGGATTTTTTTCTATTCCGACGAAGATGAACCTATAATCATCGACTGAGGAAGGAGCCTCAACAATATGACTGAACTTAAAGTTTCTGCAAATTCAAATTCCAATTCTTTGGCCGGCGCGCTGGCAGGAACTGTAGGGGAGCTATGCTAGCGGGACCGATTTTCAGACAGGTCCCGTTCTTTCTGTCGACTTAAATACTCAAGATTCAAATCATGGATTTACGGCGCAGTTCCTGTCGGGAGGGAATTAGATTGGAGGTATATGCTTTCATCGGGCCGACAGGTACCGGTAAGAGTCATCGAGCATCCAAAGTGGCTCACGATGTTGGTGCCGATGTTATCATTGACGATGGATTGTTAATCAAAGATAATAAAATTATCGCTGGATCCTCCGCCAAATACGAATCAAACAAGATCCGGTCTGTAAAAAAAGCGATATTTATTGATGAAGATCACGCTCAACAAGTCCGTGGTGCCTTGAACCAAATGAATGTTTCCCGCATATTATTATTGGGAACCTCTCGGAATATGGTTGATCGCATTGTCCGGGCATTAAAACTGCCACCGATTGCAAAAGTCATCCGTATTCAGGACGTTTCTACTCCCGCAGCGATTATGAAAGCAAGGGAAACGCGCCTGACACAAAACAAACATATCGTACCTGTACCAAAAATTGAACTACAGCCACATTTCCCAAATTTCATGATTGATCCCATGAGAATTTTCGGCAAATCAAAAAGGCAACCACGTTATCATTTTGGTGAAGTCTCTGTCGTCAGGCCGAATAGGTTTTCTGTATTTGGAAAGCTGATTATTTCAGAACGCGCAGTGGCGATGATTGTCCGGGAAGAATTGTTAAAGGATAAAGCTTTAGTTGCAGTCAGTCGCATTTCGGTAAAAAACATGGAGAACCCTGAGCGTGGTTTAATATTGCGTCTGGATGTAACAGTTCGTTATGGAGTTAATATTCCAACCATCATCCGAGCAGCTCAGGATCGGATCAAAACCCAGGTTGAATACATGACCTGGATGACCGTAAATGATGTTCATATTTTTGTACGGGGAATTGTAGCAGCTTCGAAAAATCAGGCATGAAAGGAGGGCGAAGTCGAATTTGGCAGCAAATGGTGATGGTTTGGTTCTTTTTTCCGGGTACGCGAAACTTCCGGTAGGAATCACTGCGAGTGAAATGTATAAAGTCATCGGAGTCATTCTTGTTGTTCGGGTGGAAACCGGCGAGATCGTTGAAGCAGATTGTACGTTGGCCACAACAGTGGCTCGTCAGTATGTCGCAAACTCTTTGCTTGGGCAGTCGATAAAAAATGGACCCGAAACAGTTTTGCGGATTATTGACAAACAATATCAGGGCAGTGCGAAAAAAGCGATTATGACATCATTGCGGATCATTTTTGATAAGTACCGAAGTTTCATGGAAGAACAAAGTTCTTCTGAAACTGATATCAGATAAGAAGGTGTTCGGTTGAACTCGTATGATATGAAATTGTTGGTTTTAGGATTTGGCGTTGGAATTATCAGTGGGCTTCTCGGAGTCGGCGGGGGCGTGTTTTTGGTTCCGATCATGGTCGGCTTATTGATGGTTCCTCAACACACAGCTCATGCAACTTCACTCATGGTGGTTTTGCCGACTGCTATCGCCAGCAGTATAGTATATAGCCAACATCTTCAACTGGATTTCTCAATGGCAGGAAGCCTTGCCATAGGCACCATGAGCGGAGCCGCCCTGGGAGCCCATTATTTGAAACAGATACCCGCCCACCATTTGAAAAGGTGGTTTGGAGCAATGTTGCTGCTTGTCGGGTTACGGATGGTGTGGTAAGTATGGATTCATTCATCTTGATTGTTTTTCTTGGCTTTTTGGCAGGAATCCTGACAGGTATTATGGGTGTTGGCGGAGGCGTCGTTCTCGTTCCGATGATGGTATTAATACTCTCGGTTCCACAACACCTCGCTCAGGGAATCTCAATGGTTGTGATAATCCCTACGGTGATTGTCGCGATGATAAAATTGCGAAATTCACAATTGTTCAATTATAAAATGGCGCTTTTTCTGGCAATTGGTGCAATCGCCGGCAGCCTGATCAGTTCAAATCTGGTCCAGTACATCGATGGTCCGGTATTGAAGCGAATATTTGGTGTTTTAGTTATTTACTCCAGCATAAAAATGATCCGGAACACGAACAAACCAAAGTCAACATAGTAAACATCGATGCTTATACGCTCTGCCGGCAATTCGTCTCCGGTAGAGCGAATTTGTGTGTAATAATGGACGCAGAAAGGGTAATCAATGAAGTATCAAACTTATCACATTGAAAGTTTTGGTTGTCAAATGAATTTAAGCGATTCTGAAAGGCTGGCAAGGCAACTTGAAAGCCTGGGTTGTGTGCAATGCGATAACATCGTTTGTGCGGATATTATTGTCATTAATACATGTTGCGTCCGCGAAAGCGCCGAAAATAGGATATTTGGCCATATTGGGGCACTGAAACAGCTGAAGGAAAAACGACCGGATCTGTTGATTGTTATTGCCGGTTGCCTCGCCCAAAAAGACCAGCAGCAGATTTTTAAAAAAGCGTCTCATGTCAATATTGTACTTGGAACGCAAAACATTGACCGGCTGGCAGAAATCATTCAGGATAATGCGAAAAATAAACGAGTGGTTCAATCGGACGCATATGCTGATGATGGATTGAATCCTAATGCAGAAACAGCCCGGCATAGTGGTTTTGCGGCTTGGATTCCGGTGATGTATGGCTGTGATAATTATTGCAGTTATTGTATCGTTCCTTATGTACGGGGAAGAGAACGAAGTCGTCCGCCAGAAATTGTCATCGATGAAATCCGTTCCTTTGTTGCACAAGGAGGGCTCGAAGTCACCCTTTTGGGTCAAAATGTAAATTCTTATGGCAAGAGCCTTGCAAATGACTGGAATTTTCCCCGCTTATTACAACAAGTCAATAATATTGACGGCATTGAGCGGGTTCGTTTTATGACATCGCACCCGAAAGATTTCAGTGATGAGTTGATCGAAGTCATGGCTTCAGGCAAAAATATTTGTGAACATCTTCATCTTCCGGTGCAGTCTGGAAGTGATGATATTTTACATAGAATGAACCGTAATTATAGCACCGTAAATTATCGGCAACATGTGAAAAAGCTCCGGTCCAGCATTGCCGGTGTCAGCATCACAACTGACATTATTGTTGGCTTCCCTGGCGAAACCGATGAAATGTTTGAACAGACTTTGGCATTTATGGCAGAAATCAATTTTGACTCTGCTTTTACTTTCATTTATTCCAAACGTTCCGGAACGCCGGCCGCCAAACTTACCCAGCAGGTTTCGCCGGAACTGAAGAAATTGCGCCTGCAACGTCTGATGAACTTGCAAAATGAAATTAGCCTTCAATCAAACAAAGCATGGATCGGCCGGGAAGTCGAGGTTTTGACCGATGGACCAAGTAAAAGCGATCCAAATACTTATTCTGGCCGTACCCGGCAAAACCGTATTGTACTCTGGTCGGCTCTGCCTTCTGACAAACCCGGAAACATCCGCAAAGTTCGGATAAATTCGGCACAAACATTTTTGCTCAAAGGCTCTGCAGTTTCAGAAAGGAATTGATGAAACAGTGAACTATACTCCGATGATGGAACAATATCGGGAGATTAAGCGACAACACCCGCAAGATTTATTGATGTTCCGGCTGGGAGATTTTTACGAATTGTTTTTTTCTGATGCGGAATTAGCTTCGCGTGAGTTAGAGATCACTTTGACATCAAGAGAAGCTGGTAACCCTAATAGGGTTCCGATGTGCGGGGTTCCTTACCATGCCGTTGAAGGCTATATTGCCAGATTGATTGCCAAGGGCTATCGGGTTGCCATCTGTGAACAGGTGGAAGACCCTAAAGTTGCGAAAGGTATCGTAAAACGCGAAGTAGTTCGTATTGTTACGCCAGGAACGATTTTATCCGAATCCGCGTTGGCAGATCGGGGAAATAATTATCTGGCATTGATCGTTGAAAATGAAAAGGATTTGGCGCTTGTTGCGGCAGATATTTCAACCGGAGAGTGTTTTTGGACTTTATTCAGTGGAAGTGATCGCTACCCGTCCTTCTTGAATCAGCTTTCCCGACTTGCGCCGGCTGAGCTTGTTTTGTCAGGTAAGCTGGATCGTTGGCTTGAAGTTGAACAGTTTTTACAATCGAAGCTGACCAACTGTACTGTAACAACATTTTTGGGCAATGAATCCAAAGAATTACTAGCCTTGCCGGAAAAACATTTTGTTGCCGAAGATGTTCCTTCGGAACCTCTTGCACTAAGCGCTGTATCAAATCTGCTGCAATACCTGCATCAGACACTGAAGTCAGACCTGTCACATATTAATCGATTGAGCCAGATTAGGCTGCAAGATGTTCTTTTACTCGACGGAACAACTCTACGGAACCTTGAAGTTACCCGCAATATGAGGGAAGGTGGAAAACGGGGCAGTTTACTGGGAATTCTTGACTTTACGGTCACCGCGATGGGCGGACGACTATTGCGGCATTGGCTGGAATCTCCGCTGATCAATCGACTGGAAATTCGCCGTCGACATGATTCGGTGGAAGAGTTGGTCAACAATCCAATGATCCGAAACTCACTGCGCGATTCATTAAAATCAGTCTATGATCTGGAACGGATATTGAGCCGGATTGAAGTGGGTACTGCCAATGCCCGGGATCTTTCAGCATTGCTCTGCTCATTTCAAGTTCTGCCGGAACTGAAACAGACATTGTTCGGTATGCGTTCAGCTTTATTGCTCGATTCGGGTTATAAAATGCAAACACACAAGGATTGCGCAGACACGATCAGGGCGGCGATCGTCGATACGCCGCCGTTTTCGATTCGCGAAGGCGGCTTCATTCGTGACGGATTTGATCTGGAACTCGATGAACTTCGCAGTCTGTCGCGTGACAGTCGCCAATGGGTGCAGGAACTGGAAAGCCGGGAAAGGGAAACTACCGGTATAAAATCACTTAAGATCAGTTACAACAAAGTATTCGGTTATTACATCGAAGTTACTCATTCAAATACCGCTGCTGTCCCAGCAAATTATGTCCGCAAACAGACTCTTGTCAATGCCGAGCGTTACATTACTCCCGAATTGAAAGAGTTTGAAACAAAAATTCTCGGTGCTCAGGAAAAAATCGTCAAAATTGAATATCACCTGTTCTTAAATCTCAGGGATTATATCAAGGAACGACTGACTTACATCCAACTCACTGCCCGTTATCTGGCCGTGCTGGACTGCCTCTTGTCTTTTGCAGAGGCCGCTGCACAGTATCGCTACGTTAGACCCGCCATAACCGAAGATCAACGGATTGTACTGCATGAAGGCCGGCATCCGGTTGTTGAACGACTATTGACGGGAGAAATTTTCGTTCCCAACGATACGGTTTTAGATTCAACGGAATGTGAGATCATGATTCTGACCGGACCAAACATGGCCGGCAAATCGACATACATGAGGCAAGTTGCCTTGTTGACGCTAATGGCCCAAGCCGGTTCTTTCGTGCCAGCCAGACACGCATCAATTTCTCCTGTAGACCGGATTTTTACCCGGGTTGGCGCCAGTGATGACCTGGCAACCGGTCAATCAACCTTTATGGTGGAAATGACTGAAGTGTCCCAAATATTGAAGAACGCAACCGAACGTAGTTTGATCATCCTTGATGAAATTGGGCGGGGTACCAGTACTTTCGACGGCATGAGCATTGCCCGGGCCGTAGTCGAGTATATTAAAGAACGAATTAAGGCAAAGACGATTTTTGCCACACATTACCATGAATTGACCTGCTTGTCAAAATGGCGTCCGGCGATTCAGAACTATTCAATGGCAGTAAAAGAACGGGGCAACGACATTGTTTTCCTTCGTCGGGTGATTGCAGGCGGTGCTGATAAAAGTTATGGTATTCATGTCGCTAAATTAGCAGGATTACCCGGAAAAGTTGTCAGCAGGGCACATGAACTATTGACACAAATCGAAACTGAAGCTGGTTGCACGCCCGTTGTCAGCGAAAGATGCATCGAGCCGGTAGGTTTGGTTTCCCTGTTTCAATCCTCGCTGGCTGATGAACTGGCTTCGATGGATGTTATGACTTTAACCCCGCTGGAAGCTATGAACATATTGCACAGATTTACACAACAGGCAAAACTGGAGGCAGGAAAGCTTTGACATCCTCCATTATTAAGTTGCTTGACGATAACTCTATCAATATGATTGCGGCCGGTGAAGTGATTGACCGGCCATCTTCAGTTGTCAAGGAATTAGTTGAAAACTCACTCGATGCTGGCGCAAAAAGAGTTGAGATCGAAATTGAATCCGGTGGTATAGGAAAAATCCGGGTAATTGATGATGGCTGGGGTATGTCCGAACAGGACGTCCGAATGGCTGTTTTGCGTCACGCGACAAGCAAACTCAACAATGCCGGGGAATTGTTTTCAGTAACTTCAATGGGTTTTCGGGGCGAAGCTCTCCCCAGTATCGCTTCCGTATCAAAGTTCAGCCTGATTAGCCGTCAGGCGGCCAATAGTCTGGGAACCCGTTTGGAAATCATCGGCGGACAATTATTGGATGTTACCGAATGCGGCGCTGATATTGGCACGGTAATAGTGGTGAAAGATTTGTTTTTCAACACGCCGGCCCGGCTAAAGTTCATGAAGACTGCTGCCTCAGAGAGTTCCCATATTCACGAGGCATTGGTCAAGTTGTCCTTATCCCGTCCCGATGTAACATTTCGTCTGACCAATAATGGCCGAACCACTATGCAAACTCCAGGGAGCGGTAGATTGTCTGATACACTGGCTGCACTTTATGGTCCTGAAACTTTTTCCCAATTATTTTCTATCGATTATTGCGAAAACGAGATCAAAATTGGCGGATTCGCAGCCCGACCCTCGGTACGGAAAAGAAATCGACAATGGCAAAGCTTCACAATTAACCGGCGGGTAATCGGCTCGCGCTTGCTGAACCGGGCGGTTGACACAGCATACCAGTCATTGTTGCCCTCGGGCAGCCATCCATTAGTAATCCTGCAAATCACCATGCCGTCACAATGGGTAGACGTCAACGTCCACCCACAGAAATCCGAAGTAAAGTTTCAGGATGAAAAATCTGTTTTTCGCGCAGTACATGCCGCTCTTAAACAAACACTGTTCGCTCCAGAAAACCCGGTAAAATTGTCCGCTTCATTTGATCACACTTTATACCGCCCGTCCTGCCAAACAGTATATGTTCAGGAATCGTTGCCTGTCCGTTTAGAAATTGCCGAACATTTGTATGGCCAAAACATCAACCATCAAGATTACGCCCCAGGGAATGATCAGCAAAACTACTCCATTTCTATTCATACAATGATCCCGGATCAGCCACCAAAAAACTTTCACGGGGTTGATCAAGCAATCCTTGAGCACCCGCTCAGTCATAATATCAGCAAAAATATCAATGAAAAATCCTTGTTGCAGCTAAAGGAACCGCCCATTTTTCTGCAAGCGATCGCCCAGTTTAAACAATGTTATATCCTGGCAGCGGATGGAGAATATCTCTATATAGTTGATCAACATGCGGCCCATGAACGGATCCTATTCGATAGTTTGTCCCGCCAGCAGCGATCCGATGCCTTCCAAACGTTACTTATTCCATTGTTGTTGGAACTGGATCCATTTGAAGTTCAAGTTGCCGAAGCCCATGAATCAGATCTGGCAGTCCTTGGATTTGTTTTCGACTGGATAAGCCCTTCAACTGTCCGTTTATCTGAACTGCCGACCCGTATCCCGCCGCAGGAAGCCGCTGTTTTATTCCGAGAAATATTATCGACAGTCTTAACTTATAAGTTGCCTGATATGGAATCACTGCGAAAAGCTTGGATCGATACCGCTGCTTGTCATATGGCTGTTCGTGCCGGACAGTCCCTGAACCAACAACAGATGCAGGGTTTATTGGATGACTTGCTGAAAACCGAACGCCCCTATGCATGTCCACACGGGAGACCGACTTTGATCCGGTTTTCCGATCAGGATATGGCCCGGCTGTTCAAACGAATATGATCGTAAGTACATCTCTGAAAGCAACTGTCAATGATATTTCTGCTGCAGTTCTTTTTTCCCGGGAATTGGCTGTTCCGTTTATCGAAAGAGGTCGGAATTCATTACAAAATCTGAGGCAAAAATATAATGCGACAGTTATCGTCATAATTGAGCGACAAGTTCCGGTAGCTTATCATGTGGCTGAACGTTTTTTCTTTCACCCAGGCATGTCAGAACTACGAATATTAAATATGCTCCGGGGCGCAAAAGATTCCCTGATTGAAGCTATGGCCCTGAAACCTGGTATGTCGGTACTGGACTGTACTGCAGGTCTTGCTGCTGATGCTCTGGTTTCTTCCCATGCTGTGACCAATACAGGCAAAGTCGTCGGTTTGGAAGTTTCACCGTTGATTGCTTCAGTTACCCGTTGGGGCCTGCAGAGCCTGTCCGTGGAGCCAAAGGTAAAGGTTCCTGAAATCAGACAGGCAGCACGGAATATAGAAATTATACCTGTGGATCATCGAGAATATCTTGCCAGGCTGGCAGACAACTCTTATGATGTCGTATATTTTGATCCAATGTTTCGACGGCCAAAATTTTCCAGTGCAGGAATATTACCATTACGCGTATTTGCAGACGATAGACCATTAACTCAAGTATCACTCGGTCAGGCGCTGAGAGTCGCCCGTTTGCGGGTCGTTGTAAAAGAAGCATCTGGCAGCAGTGAATTTAATCGCCTTGGCATCTGGCGCTTAGCCGGGGGAAAATACAGTTCAGTCCAATACGGAGTTTTATTCAAGGAGGACTGTTATTGAACCGATTGCTTGTCATTGTAGGGCCAACCGCCGTAGGTAAAAGCAAACTGGCTTTTCTTCTGGCGCAGAGACTGAATTGTGAAATCATATCCGGCGATTCGATGTGCGTTTACCGTGGACTTGATATTGGTACTGCCAAACCTTCATTGGAAGAACGACAGTTAATCCCTCATCATTTGATTGATATCAAAAATCCCGACGAACCATTTT
>Ga0351949_1107_pt1 | contig 11823 bp, 7 predicted proteins | sample BONcelT113001G15_FD_206856 | JGI IMG/M metagenome (GOLD analysis project Ga0351949, IMG submission 206856) | Enriched cells from coal bed in the Powder River Basin, Montana, United States - BONCAT cells T11 rep3 HSBNCT.T11.300.1.G15 ... | reverse complement strand
TTTCCACCAGGAGTCCGGCTTTGGCCTTTTTAATCAACTCCTGTTCCCGGCGCACATCTTCAAGGGTCCTGGGCTTGAGCTCATCGGGAGGATTTTCCCTGCCGTATTTGTACATGAGAAATTTTTTACCCGTGACCGGATAAAGCGCATAGAGAATGATATCATCGATATCCGTGGTGAGATCCTTTAAATCCTCACGGGCTTTATCTAATTCCGGACTCAGGATTTCCGCGGGCCGGCCCTCAAATGGCGTCTCTCCCCGTTCGTATCCCTTGAGGGCTTTTTTCTGAAGCTCGGGGTTAATCGGCATGGGGGTCTTGCCATAGAGACCATAACAGAGGTCCTTAACCTGGGATGTGATCATCTTGTATTTTTCAGTCTCATCATCGAACAGCACGTTATTGACGGTCTGTATCCCTACGATCTGGCTGGTGGGGGTGACCAGGGGAATCTGGCCCAGGTCTTTGCGGACTTTGGGCAATTGCTCATAGACATCGTGTATTTTGTCCAAGGCGTCCATTTCCCTGAGCTGGTTGACGAGGTTGGAGAGCATGCCGCCCGGGGTCTGGTGGAGCAGCACGTTGATATCAATGATGGAGACCTTGGAATCATCTAACAGATGCTTGTACTTGGGCAGGATATCTTTTTCCAGGATATTATTGATTTCCGCAAGGGCGGGAAGGTCGAATCCCGTATCCCTGTTGGTGCCGATCAGGGCCATTACCATGGGTTCAATCGCGGCATGGGAGGTCCGGTAAGCATAACTGGACAGGCAGGCATCAATAATGTCCACCCCGGCTTCCACCGCCTTGAAATGGGTCATGGGCGACATGCCCGAAGTGAAATGACTGTGCAGATGAATCGGCACGGAAACGGTCTCTTTTAACGCCTTGATCAGCTCGAACGCGTCATAGGGCGCCATGAGCCCGGCCATGTCTTTGATGCAGATGGTATCTGCGCCCATATCCTGCAGCGCCCGGGCTTTTTCCAGATAATATTCCAGATTGTAGACATCGCCGCCCATTCGGGGCTCGGTCATGGAGTAACAGATGCAGCCCTGAAAATGCTTGCCGCATTTCTTGATGGCGGCAACCGCTGTTTCGAAATTACGGTAATCGTTTAAGGCGTCAAAGGTCCGGAAGATATCCATGCCGTTTTCCGCGGACCGATCCACAAAGGCTGTAGCCACGTCGTCTGCGTAGTTGCGATATCCCACCAGGTTCTGCCCTCTGAGAAGCATGGAAAAAGGAGTTTTTTTGAAATAACGTTTGAGTGTCCGGATGCGCTGCCAAGGGTCTTCGTTTAAAAAACGGTGCATGGTGTCGAAAGTGGCGCCGCCCCAGACTTCAACGGCCCAGAAACCGATCTCATCCATCATTTCGGCAACGGGGATCATGTCCTCGGTTCTACCCCTGGTTGCAAACAGTGATTGATGTCCGTCTCGCAGGGATAGGTCCTCGATCTTGAGCGGATTTTCCGCGGGAGGACGTTTTTTATCAAAATTCAGATCCGTCATTTTAACTGAAAAATGGTCCGTCATTAGCATCTCCTTTAACATTGGCTATTGAGATTTCATCATGCCTGATAAGGTCGCATCACACTTTAATTCCCCGGCTTCCGTCTTTTCCCAAAGCCGATAATCAACGAGCGCCGAAACCATGGAACGCTTTCCACTGCATCATGCTGCGCAACTGCATCTGATGCAGGCGTCCGCTGATGGACCAAGGATCGGACCCTTCCGCCGGCCGGGTCTGGGCCGGATAGTCGATATCCGACTGGAGCCCGGCGTTTGAAAATTGAGCGGCTCCGACTTCCGTCCGCAGATAATGGGTCACTGCGGCGATTGCGGCCTGTTTTTTCCGGTTCAGGGTCATTTTGTATTCCTTTTATTCAATCCGTTTTCGATATGGTTTTCACGCTTCCGCCCGCGGTTGCTTTTAAGCCGGTATGTTGCCGTGTTTCTTGGGCGGAAGGGCCTGCCGCTTGCGATACATGATTTCAAGGGCGTCGATGAGCATGGGCCGGGTCTGGCTTGGGAGGATGACATCATCGATATACCCTCTGCGGGCCGCGCAATAAGGGTTGGAAAACAGATTCCGGTATTCCTCGATCTTTTCCTGCCGCTTGGCGGCCGGATCTTCGGCATTTTTAATCTCGGTGCGGTGGATGATATTGGCCGCGCCTTCCGCGCCCATAACCGCAATTTCCGCAGTGGGCCAGGCAAAGGCAATATCTGCCCCCAGATGTTTGGATGACATGGCGATATAAGCCCCGCCGTAATCCTTGCGGATGATCACCAGCAGCTTGGGCACCGTGGCTTCGGAATAACACCAGAGCAGCTTCGCCCCGTGCCGGATGATGCCGCCCCATTCCTGATGGCTCCCGGGCATGTAACCGGGAACGTCGGACAGCGTCAGAAGCGGAATGTTGAACGCGTCGCAAAACCGGATAAAGCGGGTGGCTTTATCCGAGGCATCGATGTCAAGACACCCGGCCATGACCATGGGCTGATTGGCGATGATGCCGATGGTTTTTCCATTTAAGCGGGCCAGGCAGACAATGATGTTTTTTGCGAAATGGGCGTGGGGCTCAAAAATTTCTCCCTGGTCCACAATGGCCCGGATGATTTCCTTCATGTCATAAGGCCGATTCGGGTCATCGGGCAGAAAGGTGTCGAGCATGACATCACTGCGTTTCGGGTCATCGCCGGTATCAACGACGGGTGGATCTTCCATGTTGTTGGACGGCAGATAAGACAGCATTTTGCGGATATGCGCGATGGCGTCGACATCGTTTTCACAGGCGAAATGGGCCACCCCGCTTTTTTCATTGTGGGTCATGGCCCCGCCGAGATCCTCAAAGGTAATGGCCTCGCCGGTTACGGATTTAATGACGTCAGGACCGGTGATAAACATATGGCTGGTGTTTTTGACCATGAAAATCCAGTCGGTCATGGCGGGCGAATAGACCGCCCCCCCGGCCGTGGGTCCCATAATGGCCGATATCTGGGGAACCACGCCCGAGCAGATGGAATTGCGATAAAAAATCTCACCATACCCGGAAAGCGCGTCAACGCCTTCTTGTATCCGTGCGCCGCCGGAATCATTCAAACCCACCACAGGGGCGCCGGCATTTCTTGCCATATCCATGACCTTGCATATTTTTTTGGCGTGCATTTCTCCAAGGGTGCCGGCCCGGGAGGTAAAATCCTGGGCAAAGGCAAACACCGGACGGCCTTCGACCCTGCCGTATCCGGTAATGACGCCGTCGGCCGGAATGGCCGTATTTTCCATACCGAAATTAACGCAGCGGTGGGTGACAAACATATCCACTTCACGAAAGGTGCCTTCATCAAACAAGAGATCCATTCGTTGTCTTGCGGTGAGCTTTCCCTTTTCCGTATGCTTGGCAACAGCCCCCGCGCCGCCGAGCTCCATTGCCTGCTTTTTTAATGCTTTTAATTCTTCTATTTTTTCAGCAACACCTTTCATTACGTCATCCTTTCATCAATTTTTCCGCCGAATCAAATACAGAAAACAGAAAATGCAATAGATCAGAAAATCACTCCGGCTGCAAGCTTTTTGGATTACTTTTTGGGTCGCTTTGTGGCAGCAGATCAAGAATTTGCCGCACGGCCGCCGTTGGATGGGTTTTGCCTGTTTCAACATGCCTTGAGACATCCTTGAGTCTTTCCCGGACTTCGGGTTTTTCATAAAACCAGTTTTTCAGGCCTTCCTCCAGAAGCTGATGCATCCAGGAAATCGCCTGTTCCTGCCGTTTCAGTTTCAGTTCCCCCCTGGATGTGAGCATCTCCCGATGCCGCAGGATCATCTGCCAGACATCATCGATGCCTTTATGGGCAAGGGCGCTGCATGTCAGAATCGGCGGTGTCCAGCAGGGATGAAGGGGCGTCATGAGGTGAATGGCGTTTTCATAAGCCTTTTTGGCCCTTTCGGCCGCGTCGATGTTGTCGCCGTCCGCCTTGTTGATGGCGACGGCATCGGCCATTTCAAGAAGGCCGCGCTTGATGCCCTGGAGTTCGTCACCGGCGCCGGCCAGCATCAGCACAAGAAAAAAATCCACCATGGATGCCACCGCGTATTCGGATTGGCCCACCCCGACCGTTTCAACGATGATCACGTCAAACCCGCCGGCTTCACAAACCAGCATGGACTCTCGGGTCTTGCGGGAGACGCCGCCCAGGGTGCGGCCGGCGGGAGAAGGACGGATAAACGCATGCTCATGGACCGCCAGTTTTTCCATGCGGGTTTTATCGCCCATGATGGAACCGCCGCTTCGGGCACTGGAAGGATCAACGGCCAGAACAGCCACGCGCCGGCCCTGCCCCACCAGATGCAGACCCAGGCTTTCAATAAAGGTGCTCTTCCCCACGCCCGGAACCCCGGTGATGCCCAGACGGATCGCATGGCCTGTAAACGGGAGCAGGCCGTCGATCACCGGCTGGGTCAGATCCTGGTGGGACAAAAGCCGGCTTTCAATCAGGGTGATGGTTTTAGCGATCATCCTGCGGTCACCGGAGCGGACCCCTTCTATGTAAGGACGGGGATCAGGGGGCATCCGGCTGCTCCAGCAGGTTGAGCACCTGATTGGCCGATTCGGTGATAATGGTGCCGGGCCCGAAAATTTTGGCTACGCCGCAGTTGTGTAAAAAGTCATAATCCGCCGGCGGAATGATGCCGCCCACCACCACGTGGATCTCGGCTCCGCCGCCGGCTTTCAGGGCGTTCATCAGGGCGGGCACCAGGATCTTGTGGCCCGCGGCCAGACTGGATACCCCCACCACGTGCACGTCGTTTTCAACGGCCATGCGGGCCGCCTCATCGGGCGTCTGGAACATGGGGCTGATATCCACGTCAAATCCCATGTCCGCAAAGGCCGTAGCCACCACCTTGATCCCCCGGTCGTGACCGTCCTGTCCCATTTTAGTCATCAGAATCCTGGGCCGGCGGCCATGTTTTTCAGCAAAATCGGCGGTGCGTTTGCGCAGGGATGCGATGATTTCTCCATCCTGGTATTCACCGGCATAGATCCCGGAAATACACTGGGTGGTGGCCACGTAACGTCCGAAAACAATTTCCATGGCATCTGAAATTTCTCCTACGGAAGCACGGGCCCGCACCGCGTTGATGCATGCTTCCAGAAGATTGCCGTCACCCCGGGCGCAATCCGTGACCGCCGCCAGCGCTGTTTTGACGGCCGCGGCATCACGGGTGGCACGGATCTCTTTTAATCGGCCCACCTGTTCATCCCGGACCGCGGCCGATATTTCACGAACATCAATTGGCGCCTCATCAGCGACTTTATATTTGTTGACGCCAACGATTACGTCTTTGCCTTGATCAATTCGGGCCTGGCGTCGGGCCGCAACCTCCTCGATACGCATTTTAGGCATGCCGGCAACAATAGCTTTGGCCATGCCTCCCATACGCTCCACTTCCTCAATGATAGCCCTGGATTTTCGGATGATTTCATTGGTCAGGGATTCGATGTAATATGACCCGCCGAGGGGATCTACCACCCGGCAGACCTGAGATTCCTCCTGTACAATGATCTGGGTGTTACGTGAGACCCGGGCAGACAGATCGGTTGGCAGGCTTACCGCTTCGTCGAATGAGTTGGTGTGCAGGGACTGAGTCCCGCCTAAAACCGCGGCCAGGCATTCCAGGGTGGTGCGGATGATGTTGTTATATGGATCCTGCTGAGTCAGGCTCCACCCGGAGGTTTGGCAATGGGTGCGCAGCATCAAAGAATCGGGTTTTTTGGGATTGAACCGTTTCATGAGATCGGCCCATAAAAACCGGGCCGCCCGCAGCATGGCGATTTCCATGAAAAAATGCATACCGATGCCGAAGAAAAAAGAGAGCCTGGGCGCAAATTCATCGATATCGAGCCCGGCGGCCAGGGCCGCCTTGACGTATTCAAGGCCGTCGGCAAGGGTAAAGGCGGTCTGCAGCACGGCATCGGCGCCGGCTTCCATCATATGGTAACCGGAAATGCTGACGGAATTGAACTTGGGCATATTTTTTGAGCAATAGCTGATGATGTCCGACACGATGCGCATGGACGGCTCGGGCGGATAGATATAAGTGTTGCGCGTCAGGTATTCTTTTAAAATATCGTTCTGGATGGTGCCGGTAAGTTTTTCCCTGGGTACCCCCTGCTCTTCGGCGGCGATGATATAGCCGGCCAGAACCGGCAGAACCGCACCGTTCATGGTCATGGAAACGGAGATTTTATCCAGGGGGATGCCGTCAAAAAGAATTTTCATGTCCTCCACGGAATCCACGGGTACACCGGCTTTGCCGACATCACCGAAGACCCTGGGATGATCCGAATCATATCCTCGATGGGTAGGAAGATCAAAAGCCACGGACAAACCTTTCTGACCGGCGGCAAGACCTCGTTTGTAGAACGCATTGGACTCTCGAGCAGTGGCGAACCCGGCGTACTGGCGGATGGTCCAGGGCCGGTTGGTGTACATGGTGGCACGGATGCCCCGGACAAAAGGCTCGAACCCGGGCAATGCATCGACAAAATCAAGATCAGCGATATCGGCCGACGTATAAAGCGGTTTAATGGTGATCTCTTCAGGCGTGGTGCGGCTCAGCGTTTCTATGGCGGCCCCTCGAAGTTCCTTTACCGCAAGCGCGGCCCATTTTTCGATATCCGGATGTTTTGCCATGCTGATACTCCCTCTGGTCTTATGTTTTTAACAATATCTGATTGATGGCTCCGTAAAGTTGAAACAAATTTTAGAGACGAACAAGCGTTTTTTTGAAGCCGTCATGGTATGAATTCTTGTGTTTCGTCCGAAAAGTCAGTCCCGCTGGCAAAGTTCAACCAGAACGCCACCGGTGGCTTTGGGATGCAGAAATGCGATCTTTGCTCCGCCCGCGCCGATGCGCGGCTGTTCATCGATGAGCTTTACGCCCTTTGCCTTGAGCTCAGTCAGGGCTTGGTCGATATTCTCGACACGAAAGGCAATATGCTGTATGCCTTCCCCTTTTTTCTCGATAAATTTTGCAACCGGGCCGTCCGGAGTTACGGATTCCAGAAGTTCGACTTCGGATTCGCCCACCGGAAAAAAGGCCGTGGTCACTTTTTGTTCAGTTACCGTTTCGCTTCCCTCGTAATGCAGTCCCAGGACGTCCGACCAGAAACTTTTCCCGTGCTCAATACTGTTTACGGCAATGCCGAGATGATCGATTTTTAACACTTTCATTTGACACCTCTTTTGTTGTGATGCGGCCAAAATTGATATTCCCGAATTTCCGCGGCGGCAGGCGCGAAAAATCCGGCTAGCCACCGTTCTATACGATAAAAACATATGTTTCCAACATTTGATGGAGTTGAATTTATATAGATCCCCCTTTAATGTCAAGGGGGTTTTTTCATGCGGGCTCTCAGACAAAGTATGGAAAAACAGAAACTGGAATTACCAAAAAAAACATTCCCGATCCGATTCCGCCACCGGAAAGAGAGAAAAATTTCAGGGGTCGGACAAAGATGGCCATAATACCATAAAAGGCTATTTGATACAGACTTTGCGGACTTCCTTTAAATCGGCATAGCCTCCGAACACCTTTTCAATGCCGTCTTGCTTGAGGGTGGTCATCCCTTCTTCGATGGCCTGATCGCGGATATCGGCCATGGGAGAGCGCGTCTGGATCATTTCCTTGATTTTGTCGGAAGCTATCAGCAGTTCATGAAGGCCCATCCGGCCCCGATAACCGGTCTTGTTGCATATTTCGCAACCTTCGGGCCGATAAAGCATCAAATCGCTGGTGTAGGGTATATTTATATTCTTTTCGAACAGTACGGGATCATATTCCCTGACTAATTCATCATATTCGGTCTTGGATGGATTGTAGGATTGCTTGCAGTTCTTGCAAAGGGTGCGAAGCAGTCGCTGTGCAAGTATGGCAATGAGGGCGTCCGCGAAGTTAAAAGGATCCATTCCCATGTCCAGCAATCGCGTGATGCTCTCCGGTGCGCTGTTGGTATGAAGGGTCGAAAACACGAGGTGACCGGTCAAGGAGGCTTCAATGCCCATGTGCGTTGTTTCCCGGTCCCGCATTTCACCGACCATGATCACGTCCGGGTCGGCCCGCAAAAAAGAACGCATTGCAGCGGCGAAATCGAAACCGATGCGCGGATGCACTTGAACCTGTCGCAGCCCTTTCTGGGTGATTTCAACGGGATCTTCGGCGGTCCAGATCTTCCGCTCCACGGTATTGATATGGGCCAACGCGGAATGAAGCGTGGTTGTTTTTCCAGATCCCGTGGGTCCGCAGCAGAAAATCAGACCATACGGTTTCACGATAGCCTTGATGAAATTGTCGTAATTCCGTTCGGAAAAGCCCATTTTATCGAGAGGAATCGGTTCACCGGCGGCAAGAATACGCATGACAACGTCCTCGACACCGCCCTGGGTGGGAATCGTGGCCACGCGAAGTTCGATGTCTTTGCCGCTGTATTTTTTAAAATTGATTTTCCCGTCCTGGGGTTTGCGGCGTTCGGAAATATCGAGTTCCGACATGATTTTGATGCGGGAAACCACCGCGTTTTTATAACTGAAGGGAATTGTCTGATATACCGTACAGGCGCCGTCGACCCGGATGCGTACCTGGGTGCTCAGTTTTCCGGGAGAAGGTTCGATATGGATATCCGACGCACCCCGGGCATACGCGTCAAGGATCATTTTATTGACCAGTTGAACCACCGCGCTGCTTTCCTCGGATACAGCGGAGGTCTCCTCCTCAATCTCCACTTCTTCTCCCTTAAGCTGGGAGATGATATCATCAATGGAAGACATCTGCCTCTGGTCTGTAGTGAACAGGTTGATAATCTTGTCGATATCCGGTTTCGTTGCATAAGCCAGCTTGACTTTTTTCCTTGGGAAAAGGGCGCGTATTTCATCGACTTTGGTGATGTCTTCCGGATTATCAATGGCAATCAATACATCGCCGTTCTCACTTCGAATCGGCACCCAGACGTTATTGCGCATGAAATTGACCTTGATGCCGGAAAGGAGCTCTCCGGGAATGGGTAGAGTTTCGTTATAACGGATCAGGGGAAGGTCAAAATAGCGGCTCAGCGCCTCACCGATATCTTTGGCGGAAATTTTGAGCTCATCCATTAAAACTTGTTCGATGGGAACCTTTTTGTTGCGGGCCGTTGCAACGGCTTTTGCCAATTCCTTCTGGGTCACGATATGATTTTCCAGAAGATAGTCGAATTTGCCTTTCCGGCTGGTGGCCAGTTTTTTCTGCTTATACAGGGCGATGCCGATGATATTGGCCAGATCGGTCACATTGGCTTCGTCCTTTTCGGAAAACGGTACGCCGGAAATGGAATTGATCAGCTGGATGACCCCGAGAATAAAAGATTTAAATATAATCGGAGCAGCCAGAACCTGGCGGGTTCGAAAACCGGTTTTCTTATCCCAGCTGCTGTCGAAATTAAGCTCTGGATCAATGGCGTTGAGGGCGTTCTTGTCATAGACATCGGCGATATTGAGCAGTTTTTGATGGGATGCGGTATATCCGGCGATGCTCTTGTCTGAAATGGGAACCCGGATTTCAGAAACTTCATTGCCCGATTTGAAACGGGAAACCAGTTCCCGTTTTACGCCATCCACGTAATAGATGGTGATCCGCGCGGCACCGACCAGACCGATGATGTTATCCTTCAGGTCGATCAGAATCTCATCGAGGGCGGATGCCGCATGAATGGCGTTTGAAATTTCCTGAAGTTTCGTGCGATACTGGACTTCGGATTTAAGATGCTGGACATCGATTTCACCGTTTGCCGGAGTTACCGGAGTGGTTTTGATGCCGGTGGTTGCCTCCATAACGCCCCTCCTCAGAGAAACTGTCGGTTATTCAAGGAACAAAATGCTGTTGTGCGGAGATAAATTTCAGATCCAACATTATAAATCGGATGATCGCCGTTTTGACATCGTATGGACCGAGGGCCTTTGTCGTAAACTGCTACGGCCCCTTGTCTGATATCACTCGCGCCTCGCGTTTGTTTTTAAAAATTGCGAAAAGCTTCCTGACGCCGCCCCCGAACAGCAGGACCGCCATCAGGTACAACCCGAAAAGTAAAAAAGTCCGCACTCCATGAAAATACGATATTTCAGAAAGCCGGGACATAACTTCGGGAATCCTGAAAAAAAAAGCAACGCCCATCATGACCAGAGCAACGCCCCAAAGAGATTGAATTGCCGTTCTGATATCATTCATTGTACCGCTGAAAACTCCTTCGGAAAAACAAATCGCTTTCTGTAAAATATACCGGTGTGGGAAGCCACTGCTTTCTTGCGGATATACTTTTTCCGTCCGACGGCCCAACCGGGAAGCCGAAATGAAAAGTATGATAGCGCTGATAGTCGAAAGTGTCAACGGAGACGTTAAAATCCGAATCAGGCCGATGCGGTTTCATCGGAGTCAAGCGCTTCCAGAAGGGCATCATAATTATTTTTAATATCTTCGAACTGTTCTGATACCTTTTCGAGTTCGGCAAAGGCCTGCTCAATCCGAAGGCGGCAGTGATGAATTTGCTGCGCCAGATCCGTGATGGTTTTACCGTCCTTCTGTTCCGCCGCAGCCTGCATCATTTGCTCGGCATGAGCGAGTTCTTTTTCATCCGCGTCGATCCGGTTTTCTATGACAGCTATTTCCTTTTCCAAGGGCTTTAGGTTCCTGGCACGTTCTGAAATCAAGGCGGACCTGCGCCGGCGCAGGTCTTTCCTGGAAATTCTACCGCCCCCATCCGCTGGATTACCGAACGAAACCGGTTCAATCTTCCGGTCTTCTCTTTCGTCGCCCCAACCGATTTTTTCTAAAAACCGCTGGTAATCACCCTCAAAGACCGAAATCCCGTCATCCTGAAAAATCACCAGCCGTTCCGAAATGCCGTGCAGAAACATCTCATTGTGCGTCACCATGATCACGGCTCCTTCAAAAGCGTCAATGGCGGCGAGCAGCGCGTCGCAGGATTCCATATCAAAATGATTGGTGGGCTCATCCAGCAGTAGCAGATTGATCGGCGTACAAAGTATTTTTCCCAGCATGACCCTGCTTTTTTCACCACCGGACAACACCCCGATTCTTTTCAAGGCCGCATCGCCTTCAAAAAGCATCGCCCCGCAGATATTCCGACCGGTTTGACGATCAATATCCGGATTTGAAAACAATATCTCCTCTTCGATGGTGCGGTCGTCAACCAGGGACTGGATATTGGTCTGTTCGAAATATCCGCGAACCGCGCCCGGATGCCATGTGACCTCACCTTTTCCGGGGGGCATCACTCCGGCAATCAGTTTGAGAAGGGTGGTCTTGCCGGCGCCGTTTCTGCCTACAATGCAGATTCGGTCCCGTGCACCGATCGTTAGATTGAAATCGTTGATCAAGGTTTTACCGGAGTTCCAGCCGAATGAGAGATCCCGGACCGCGCCCAGAAATTTGCCGTTGAAGGGCCGGGAGCGAAAGGAAAATTCAAGGTTTTTGAATTTTTCGAGTTTGTTGTGGCGGGCCTGCTTGCTTAATGCCTTGATGCGCGATTGCACCAGTCCGGCCAGGCGCGCCTTGGCACGGAAGCGGGAAATGAACTCCTGGATTTCTCTGGCGCGGCGGTCCTGGTTGATCCTTGTTTTCTCGTGAATTTCTTCCTCTTGGGCAATCTGCAGATAATATTTAGAGGTATCCCCCTCGATTTTTCGAATCTTTTGACGATGAATTCCCATGATATGGGTGGACATCCCATCCATGAAGCCGCGATCATGAGTGATCATGAAAA
>Ga0351949_1105_pt1 | contig 11856 bp, 12 predicted proteins | sample BONcelT113001G15_FD_206856 | JGI IMG/M metagenome (GOLD analysis project Ga0351949, IMG submission 206856) | Enriched cells from coal bed in the Powder River Basin, Montana, United States - BONCAT cells T11 rep3 HSBNCT.T11.300.1.G15 ... | reverse complement strand
GAGTTGCCGCTGTATATCCTTCGTCATACCCCTTTTTCTGCATGGCAGGAATCATAATCGTCCCAATCGCCGCCACAGTTGCAGCATTGGACCCCGATAATGCGGCAAAAAAAGCCGAAGCAACAATGGCGATACTGCCCAGCCCCCCGCGATAATGTCCGACCAGGGAACTGGCAAAATCGACCAACCTTTTGGACACGCCGCCGGACGTCATCAATTCCCCTGCTAGCATAAAGAAGGGAATGGCCAATAGAGGAAACGAGTCGTTTGAACTAAAAACCTTCTGCGCCACCACGATCATGGAAACGTCACTGGTCAGTAACACGCCTACTACGCTTGAAACGCCAATGGCGACCGCAATGGGTACGTTTATGGCCATAAAGAGGCCCATAACTGCAAGCAATATGATTGTGAGCATCTTTTCGACTCCTTATAAGCTAGATACGCCCGAATAATCCGGCCAAATTTGACGCCATAAACCTTCCACTGCGAAAACAAACAACAACAGCCCTCCGACCGGAACGGCTGCATAGGCATACGCCATTGACACTCCCAAAGAGGCGGAAGACTGATCCATGGCATCCAAGGTAATATCCAAGCCCTGCACTACCAACAGAGCGAAAAAAGTGGCACTCGTAATGCTTGAAATAATCAACACGGCTTTACGCACCTTTGCCGGCATCATTTTTATAAAAATTTCAATGGCCGCGTGACTGCCGCGGCGATAACAAATGACCGAACCAAAAAACACCGACCAGACAAATGTATAGCGGCATAACTCTTCAGAGTAATCAAGGGACTGTTGCAGAAAGTAGCGGAATACGACCTGCAAAACCCCCATTATTGCCATAACGGAAAAACTGGCAATACAGGCATACGTTACGTATTTTTCCAGAAGGTCCAAATACTTTTTCCCCATCGTTTCACCTCCCCTGTTATTTCCCGGCAACCCACACGCCTCTAATTTCAGTTGGGATTCTTTTTAGTTTTATTCTGTTTTTTCACATAATACCCTTTGTAAAATAGTAGACAAATTACAAGATATATTAACAACCGTAATCATGGATGATCTCCTTCATGTCAAAGATAAATAAATTTTGCTAGCTTGAATATAATTTCTTTATTTGTGCCGGATTTTCTCGTCGAACCGCATTTTATTTCGTCAATACCTTCGCTACAATTTGCCATCAGGCCTAGCTTCCGCAAACAGTCAAGCAAGCAGTTCCCGTGTTTCCACTCAGTTGGAAGCGCGGAATGCTGACCGGGAAGGATAGCTCATCGTTAAGTAACCGTTCTCGACACGATGACTGTTCATTTCCAGGATATCTCCAAAATCCTTCACTATAGATATCCTCAAAAGAGCAGCAATACCCATGAATGTCATGAAGCAGTGCCTGAACATTGCGTAATCGTCCCTTAAAACTGCATATTGTGTTGGGATGCATGGCCAGTAGGGTTTTTCTGCCTAATATAGGAGCCGTTATACTCGCTTTTCGCAGCAGCGCTTATACTTTTCCCACTCCCGCAGGGGCATGTTTCGTTTCTGCCAATTCTCCCAAGCGTCTGCGTACGCTTCTCAAAGCGTCTCTGGCCTAACGCCACTGCCTGTTTTTTCAATTCAAGCAGTCGATCTTCTGGAATATCGGCTTTGGTAACAAATTCAAAATCCAAACTGATTGCCTTCAGTGTGCCATCATATTCGACAATGAATAGCAGCGAATCATTTTTCCCACCGCATAAAAACTGTTTAAAGCGTGTGTGTGTATTTCATCAGAACTCAAAATATTAATTCCAGGTTGCTTTATATAAAAAATCAAGTCGGTTTTGCTTGCAAATAAAAGCGGAAACATTCTACCTTTTGCTTTTTGATGTGCCAAAACTTCCTCAATCTTAGTGGCCATATCTTCTCTCGATTCTGCGCCGAATGCTAACAGTAGTGACGCCGCCTTGCTTCTTCCAAGTTTAACTGAAGCATCTAACAGGTTGATAATCTCTCTTATAAGATCTGGCATTATTCGAGTTGGCAAAGAGGCATCTTCGGGGTTAATAAGCAAATCATGGTAGTAGTCATCTATATCAGCTCGGTAACCGTGCCAAAGAACAGATGCATTTTTCTTGTTCTTCGTTATCTCCACGGCTGTTTGCGGATAGTCATTGTGTTTAAAGTATAATCCTAGATGGTCTAGCTCGTCGTCTGCGTCGATCAATTCTGACAGGAATGCCCGCTTTCGCACTTCCAGGTAATGGATAAAAACGCTGGGCGACTTAAAAACGTCTACATAAACCCTCAAGTCATCTATCGACACACACCATACAGGGTCTTTGACATTGATCCCTAAAGGCAGCAGGTTTTCTATGCGCGCTGAAAATCTGGAAAATTCGTCAAGAGTGACACAGCAGATAGTAATTTCGCGAAAAGAATTACGGCTTATTTCTCCAATTTCTAAGTGGTGCTCATTATAAAGTTTAACGGTATCCGAGTTTTCCAAATATTCAACAAAGCTTTTTCCGCGGTGCCCTGACAATTTCCTACGCTTTCGTTTGCGAACCTGAAACTCTTCACTGACATAGATCCGATATACCTTTTTATGGTTAACGGTGATTCCTTCGCGTTGCAGCAGCAGATGAATCCGCCGATAGCCGTAGCGTTTCCATTCGGCAGCCAAAAATCGAATCCGTTCGCGAATTGGGGCATCGGATTGTTTCATAGAAGCATAGCGGCAACTGGATCGATCCAATGCGTCGACGGATTCTGCACCTCAAATCATTTCTTTTGCCGATATACAAGGTTTGTGCGCAGTCAACCCAGTTTTCGGCTAGAATGTTTTGAACCACGGTCGGATTTCTCCCCTTAAAATGCCCTCCGACATTTTCCGGCAGGAACTCCGGGGCATCGAGGTCTTCGCGAAACACGACATACACACCGCCTGTTTGCGGTATGTGCACAAAATGAACCCCCTGATTGTGCGCCATTCCAATTCGTTCATCAACCAATGGGCTGGAACGAAAACGGCGAAACCTTCGCTTTCTAGCCATTGCCGTTCAAACAGCATTATCGACCCTCCCTTCTACCGGTACGGGGATACCCCCAAATCCGCAGCAACTTTCTGACGATGCAGGTGTAACTGCTGCTCTTTTGCAATGCCGGGCCTATGAGCCTGTCTACAAAACAATCCTGACCGATTCAACAGCCTCAGCTTTTTTCTACTCCAAATGGAATGAAACAAGCCATTTTCATTCCCTCTAATATTTCCTGCACCTTGCCTCTTTTTCTGCTACTCTTTGGGATAATATACTTGCCAGCAAATTATCCCAGTGGATAATTCGCCTTCTCTTGCGACAATATCCAGCCTTGGGAGGCACTTGGTTAACTGACTCCGTCGATTTTGCCACATAGACAAACTAGTTTTTAGAGATTTTATTTTCGCAACAATATGGCATAATCCGACGGATGCTTGTCACTAATTTATCATTATAGTTCGGAGCGTTGCAGCCGTTGGAAACAACGCGCCGACGAAACACAAACCGCCATTGCTGGCGGCATTCGTATTGGCTCATGTTTACTCTATTCGTCCTCGTCTTCCTTGAGCTCGATCGTCTCCCCGACGAACTCGGCAAAGTTCAAAACATTGTCGGTTAGTCATCCGCCGATTTGAAGCGACCTTTTTTGCTGTTCAAATGGGTACTATGCGAATGATGGTTCTCATGCTGCAGGCGACCGACCATAATTCCAGCGGCTATTCCTTGCCGTCTCATTGCTCGCTTTACTGCGAGTAAATAGAAGTGTGTAAGGGGATACATATTTCGGACTTCGGGGGTCTTAATCCGCACAAGAGCGGAATCAGCTTCTTACAAGTACCTTTTCACTCTGTCTCACATGACGTGATCGGTTCCATTTATATCGCTTGCAACGCCAAACCATCTCTTTTGTCTCCGATTTTTGGCGTAGTTGGTCATAACTAAATTCGCAGGGTTTAATCTGAGTTTCATAAATTATCATTGACGTTTTGAATAGCCACCCGTTCCCTTGCCCTCCTTGCCCTCTCTGCAAGGTCAGGTCCCGCAGAAATCTCTAACTCGTGCTTGTCGCGCCACTGCCTGGGTTGTCTGTTCTTAAGCCAGGCCATCGCGGCGCCGGTGTCCGGCGGATAGTGCTTGATTGTGGGGACTCGGGCAATCTCGCCGTCAATAACCTTAATCTCCTCGTCAGGGTGGCAGTATCCCTTGGCACGATGAAACAGTGCTTCCGCGATTTCTGCATCAGCAGAGTCTTTGCCCTTTTTTAGGGCTAAACAAAAGACTTCGTGCCTTTTTTTCCAGTTGTTGATTGTTACTTCTGATACTCCAAGGGCGTCAGCGAGTTTTTCACCGTCGCTCCAAGCAAACAAAATTGGTATGCGATCCTTGCATACTCCAGTTTATACTGTTCCGGTGCGCCGCCGCCAGGGTTACCGACTGCGTAACGGTTGCCTGTTTTTGCTGGCATTTTTACCACCCCTGCGAAATTATCATAAAATCAACTTTTGAGCAAAACAAAATCTTCTCATTATTTTCCCGTCAATCACCTTCGGCTATCTAGGTCTGCTCGTCAAACCGACGCCAGGACGCAGGCGTGAAAAACAAGTCTGCCAACATTCGCCATAGCCTGGACCGCATGAAAAAGGAGGATGCTGAACGACTTCTCGCCGAAGGGAAGATCACATGGTTCGGCTGATCGTCACAAAAAGGAGATTCGGGACTCGTCCTGGGGCCACTCAAGACTGATGACAGCCAAGGATACGTCCCTCTCCCGGACCTTGTAATTGCCGCTATCAAGGATAAACAAAAAAACAAGAACCGCCAGAAACTAAAGTTCGGCATTGCATATAAGGACCATGACTTTCAATGGACAACTGACGAGGGCAACCCACAAGACCCCGATCACCTTTATCACGGGTTTAAACTTCTAATCACAAATTACAACAAGCGCATAGCTGCAGACGAGGAGCTAAATGAAGAACAGAAAAAAGAACTGATACTTCCGATAATCCGGCCGCACGACATGCGCCATACCCACGCGACGCTCCTACTCCGCAAAAAGATAGACATAAAGATTGTAAGCAAAAAAATACGCCACAAGCGGGCCAGCTTCACTCAGGACTATTACCAGCATGTTGCCAATGATATGCAAAACGAGACAGCCACCGCAATGGATGAGCTTTTCACGGTTGGCAAGGCCAAGAAACCAACAAAATCAGGCTTGTTCAGCACGGGATTAGAAAAAAGATTAGAAGCGAGAAAAAAGCCCTCCGGGCAAATCGCCGGAGAGCCTGATTTTACTGGTGGGGTTAGGCGGACTCGAACCGCAGACCTCTTCGATGTCAACGAAGCGCTCTAACCAACTGAGCTATAACCCCAATTAAACTTTGCTGTCACGGTGCATATGATAACACTTTTAGACAGTTACTGTCAACTGGCTATCGATAAAATAGCCAGCTAACAGTAAAAGGCATTGGTCAATATTAATATAGGATATTGTTAGCGATAACCAATCGCTGGATCTGGTTAGTCCCCTCGTAAATTTGCATGATTTTGGCATCCCGCATCATTTTTTCAACCGGATATTCTTTCATGTAACCATATCCACCCATGACCTGAACTGCATCAGTCGTGACCTTCATTGCCACATCAGCAGCCAGGCATTTGGCCATGGCCGATTCAAGCGAGTAATCCATTCCCTGATCTTTCATCCAACAAGCTTTGTATACCATAAGCCTTGCGGTCTCGACTGCCATTGCCATATCGGCAATCATGGCCTGAACCAGCTGGAAGGATGCAATGGGTTTGCCAAATTGCTGACGTTCCTTGGCATACTTGCATGCTGCTTCAAAAGCTGCCGAAGCTAATCCGACAGAGACAGCCCCAACTAAAGGTCGTGCTGCGTCAAGCGTTTTCATCGCAATTCGGAATCCTTCACCCTCACGGCCGATTCGCATGCTTTCATGAACACGGACATCTTGCAGAATCAATTCTGTTGTGTTGGAAGGACGGATTCCCATCTTGTCTTCCTTTTTTCCGACAGAAAAGCCCGGCGTATTTCGATCGACGATAAATGCGGTCAATCCTCGAATGCCGGCAGACTTGCGGGCATTCGCAAAAACCGTGTACAAATCGGAAATACCGCCGTTGGTAATAAAACATTTTGTCCCATTCAGGACATAATACTCGCCATCTTTTACAGCTGAAGTGGCGACTCCGCCTGCGTCAGATCCCGCATTGGGTTCGGTAAGTGCGAACGCTGCAAGCTTTCCGTCATTCAATGCATCAAACATCTTTCGCTTCTGTTCGTCGGTTCCTGCCACCACAACAGGATAAGAAGCCAGTGCGTTTGCGGCAGCCGATGTAGCAATCCCTGCGCAGCCCTTGCCCAATTCTTCATAAATCAGTGCAATCGTAAGCGCATCTAGACCTGGCCCGTCAAACTCTTCTGGAACAACAAGATTAAGTATTCCTGCTTCATGAAATTTTTGCATCAATCCGGGTCGCATTTCATTTTTCTCATCCATTTCATGAATAAACGGCGTAATTTCCTTGTTCACTAGTTCCTGCGCCATCTTCTTAAGTGCAAGCTGGTCGGGCGTAAAATTAAAGTCCATCAGAGTCCTCCTTGATATTGTCGGCTTGGGCAAAAACCCTTAGGCATAAGTATACCTTATTCATTAATTTTTGTTAAGATGTCAAAGGGGTTTCAGACAACTTTTCTTAATCACATATACGTTGTCTAAGAGTTGTTTGAATCAGGCAAGTTCTTAATACTGCGGCGTTGGGCAAAATAGACCAGTGCAACTCCAGTTCCACCTACAATGTCAGTGACAAATCCCGGCACCATCAATAGCAACGAACAGACCAGCAAGATCACTCTTTCCCACAGTTTACACCTGCGTAACAGCCAGTCTTCCAATGCGGCACTCAACATGATGACACCAAGAACCGCCGTAACAATCGCTTCTGCCAGCGAAAACGCAGTGTATTCTCCAGCCAGCATCAACATCGGGGAATATACTGCAAGGAAAGGCACCAGGAATCCGGCGATTCCCAGTCGGGTCGAAGTCCATCCCACTTTATAAGGTGGCGCTCCAGCAATTCCCGCCGCTGTAAATGCCGCCAGACAAACGGGCGGAGTTAGGTTCGAAAGACAGGCAAAATAGAACACGAAGAAGTGGGCGACCAACGGTTCAACTCCCAATTTGATCAACGGCGGAGCTGCTATTGTCGCTCCGACAATATAGCACGCCGTTGTCGGTAGTCCCATCCCTAAAATCAGAGTTGTTATCATGGTCAAAAATAATGTCAGAATCAAATTATTTTGTGACATGCTCAAAATATTATTACCGAAAGTCAGCCCCAAACTGCTGAGCGAGCTTACCCCGACAACAAAACCAACCACCGCACAAGCCATTGCCACACCGACAGCGCCTTTAGCACCCGACTCGAGCGCACGGATGATTCCAGCAAAACTGATCCCCGTTTCCCGTCGCAAATGACTGACCACAATGGTAATCAGAATCGTAAAAAACGCAGCATATAGTGGGGTTAATCCATAAAGCAACAAAGCGACGATAGCGATAACCGGCAGTGATAAATGACCATAATCCCGGAGAACTACTTTAATATCGGGCAATTGATCTTTGGGTAGACCTTGCAGGTTGTTTTTCTTGGCCTCCAGATGAATCATCATCCAACAGGCGAAAAAATACAGTCCCGCCGGTATGATTGCCGCCAACATGATCTTCGAATACGAGGTTCCCAAAAACTCGGCCATGACAAAGGCTGCGGCTCCCATAACCGGCGGCATGATCTGACCGCCAGTTGAGGCTACGGCTTCGACTGCTCCGGCAAAATGGGCCTTGTAACCGATACTCTTCATTAATGGAATAGTGAACGCGCCTGTTGTTGCCACATTGGCAACTGCACTTCCATTGATCGTGCCTAACATGCCGCTGGCAAAGACCGAAACTTTTGCCGGACCACCAGGTGATCCTCCCGCAATCGCCATAGCCAGCGAGTTGAAAAATTTTGCCATACCTGTTTCAGTCAAAAATGCGCCAAACAAAATAAACAAGAAGATATAGGTTGAGGATACTCCCAGGGCCACACCGTAGATTCCTTCAGTTGTCAGGTACATGTGGTCAATCAGCCGTTCGATGCTATAACCGCGATGACCGAACTGGCCGGGTATATAGTCGCCGAACATCGCATAAGCAATAAATATCAGTGCCATGATCGGCAGTTCTTTGCCGGTTGCCCTCCGCGCTGCCTCCAGAACCAACAGGCATAATAATCCGCCAACATAGATGTCCATCGGAGTGGTGACCCCGCCACGGTTGGCCAGATCATTGTAAATAACCATCAAATATACGCCGGCGAATATCGACAAACCTGCCAATATCCAGTCCAGCCAGCTGATCTTGTTGCCCGCCGCTGTTTTACGGGACGGGTATAACAAAAAAGATAATACCAACACAAAGGTCAAGTGAATGTTTCGTTGTTTAATGGCTTCAAATACACCAAACCCCGCCGTATACAAATGAAACAGCGACATGACAATACAAATCGCCGCTACAAATTTCCCCACCGGACCGGTAAATTTGCGAAATCTGGATTCTGCTTCATATTTTCTGACAACGTTTTCGACATTATCATCTACTTTGTCATTAATGAATGCTTCAATTGCTTTTGTGTCAATTTTTGGTTTCTCTTCGCTGGCCAAAGTGGTCCCTCCCATCCATGATAACCCTACTGCCCTATATCTGTTTCATCAATAAATATCGCAGGCAGGCAATAGCCCGCCTGCGATATTTATTGATTCAGGTATCTATTTCATGATTCCCTTTTCTTTGTAATATTTCTCTGCCCCCGGATGCATCGGAACCGTCATCCCTTTTAGAGCGCTTTCGAGTTTCATATCTTTTGCAGCGTTATGCGCCGTCACCAGATCTTTGTGATTTTCATGCAAGGTTTTGGTCATGCTGTAAACCAGATCGTTACTGAGATCTTCACGGCAAATCAGCAGATTGGCCACAGCCACAGTTTTGACATCTTCGGTCTGCCCCATATAGGTTCCCTTTGGAATACTGATTTCATAGTACCATGGCATATCCTTTACCAATTTTGCAATCATATCCGGCTCCAAGGACAAAATGCGAATCTTTACCGAGGACGCCGCATCCATGACTGCCGATGTCGGCAAGCCGCCCGCGATCAAAATACCGTCAACCCGGCCGTCTTTCAGAGCTTCAGCAGCCTCGGAGTAGCCGAGATATTCTCCTTTAACATTCTTTTTGTCTTTGTAGTCCAGGCCGTATAATCCCAAAATTTCTTTGGAATTGATTTCAGTCGCACTGCCAATGGCGCCAGGCACAAATTTCTTGTTCTCGAACTGTTTAACGGACTTGATCGGCGAGTTGGCGTTTACAACGATATGCATTACATTGGGATATAGATTGGTAATTCCGCGCAAAAATTTGGTCGGCTTATCCTTGAACATTTCTTTGCCATTATAAGCATAGAACGCAACGCCATTTTGCGCGAAAGCGACTTCAGCTTCTTTTTTCCCCATCAGCAGAATATTTTGCGGTGTACCGGCAGTAGCCTGTGCGGAAGTTTTGATCCCGGGAATCTTTTGGTTGAACATTTGGGCCATGGCATTGCCAAGAGGATAATAAACACCACCGGTTGTAGCAGTAGCAATATTTATGTTCTGAATTTTAGCCGGTGCCGCCGGGGTTGCAGGTTTCTTGTCACCGCCTGCACCTCCGCAACCTGCAACTACCAGGACCAAGGAAATGAGAAGAATCGAAACGACCAACCAATTTCTCCTATTCACACGCATACCTCCTTAAAATTGTACGACTTCACAGTCTAACTATTGATTCGATACTCTTTGCAAACTTTCCTCTTTAAAAAATTTTTTATTTTTCCGTTTCGATATCAAATTGACCAACAGCGTAGAACGTCCCTCGAGCCTTAAGCAACAGGGAACCTTCTCCGCCAAAAACTTCACATTCGGCGACGAGGGTATTTCGGCCATTATGGATCAGTCGCCCTGCTGCCGAAACTTTGCATTGTTCATGGGCCGGTTTAAGGAAATTCATGTTAAGTTCCAGCGTTACAACCCTGCGCCCCACACTGCCACAGGCAACACCCATCGCCGTGTCGGCTATCGATGCCAGAGCGCCTCCATGCGCGACCTGATAAAGATTGGTGTGTTTAGCCGGGTCGATCACCATTGATATTTCTGCCATGCCTGGTTCCATATGATCTAATTTCATATCAAGCAATTTGACATACGAATTATTATTATAGGCATCCTGAAAATACTCCTGCAGGCGCTCATATTTCTTTTCTGTCATTCAGCAAGCTCCCTCATTGTTCTTGTAAGGACGTCAACGCCTGTCATAATGTCATCCGGCGATGCATATTCTTCGGGATTATGGCTTATTCCCCGTGCGCAGGGAATAAATATCATCCCTGTAGGGCAGAGGGATGCCATATGCATTGCATCATGTCCGGCTCCGCTGTTCATCCGCCTGAACGGGATCTTTAAATCCTTGCAGGCGTTCTCCACCGCATCTGCAACCTTCGGATGCAGTCGGACCGGTTTGTCCGAGGTCAAAACTTCAATCGATACAGTCGTTCCCTCAGATTCGGCAATAATACTGATCTCATCTTTTAGTTCTTGCATTGTCTCAATAACACTGTCATGATTTACCCCGCGGATATCGACCCACAATTCGGCCAAACCTGGAATCACATTCATTACACCAGGATAGACTTTAATATTTCCGACTGTGCCCACCGTGCCTTCTCCATAACGCTCCAGAGCCACTTCCCTGACAGCCATAACGATCTGCGCGGCAGTGACAAGAGCATCTTCACGACTATCCATAGGTGTGGTTCCTGAATGGCCGGGAGTCCCTTCAACTTTAATTTTCAAACGGGTCGGGGCTGCAATTGCTTCGACAACCCCGATGGCCAGACCGGCATCTTCCAATACCGGGCCCTGTTCAATATGTATTTCAATAAAAGAATGAATGGGTTCTCCAACTCTGGAGGCAGCTTCAATCTGATCAGGCTGAAATCCGGCCGTTGCCAGCGCTTCCATAAAACCGGTGCCCTGCGAATCTTTCGCCTTAGACCAGGCTCTGATATCGGCAACCCCTGCCATAGCTTTGCTGCCCATTGTTGCAAAACCAAATCTGCTTGATTCTTCTGCTGTAAACACAATCAGTTCCAGCGGATGTCTGGTAGTGCCTTCGCTTTGGATGCGGCGAATAGCGGCCAGTCCTGCCACTATGCCCAATACTCCGTCATACCGGCCACCTTCCGGGACGGAATCCAGGTGAGATCCGACGATGACCGGAGCCGCCGCTGGATCTGTGCCGGAAAGCCGGCCGATTATATTGCCGATACCATCAACCCGGATTTTCATTCCCATTTTTTCCATAACGCTTATTACATAGCTTCTGGCCTGCAACTCTTCTTCGGACAGTGCCAGACGGGTAATCCCGGTATCTCCCCGGGTATAACCCGATATAGTTTCAAGTGCATGCAATACCCAGTCTCTATCCATTATACCCACTCCTCAAATATTCTGGTCTCCCGGTAAATCAAGCCATAAAAAAAGATACCAGTATTATGCCCAGAACCAATACTGCAGCTGTACCGCCAATGATTAGGGCGGTACGGTTCAATTTATCAATTTCTTTTTTATTCTGAAACCTTTTTCCTTTTCCGCGGGTGATAGCGCTCATCCGTTTGCCTCCTCACTGTCGTTTCGAAGACGCTCTTTGCTAAGTCTATTTCAATACGCACAGA
>Ga0351949_1104_pt1 | contig 11915 bp, 10 predicted proteins | sample BONcelT113001G15_FD_206856 | JGI IMG/M metagenome (GOLD analysis project Ga0351949, IMG submission 206856) | Enriched cells from coal bed in the Powder River Basin, Montana, United States - BONCAT cells T11 rep3 HSBNCT.T11.300.1.G15 ... | reverse complement strand
GTATACTGGATTTGGCCAAAGAGAGAGATTTACCATACAATGTTACCCTGCTATGTGTTTCAGGAGAGGAGACAAGCGGCTCAACAGGTGCCGCAATTGTAGCAAAAAACTTCAAGGAGGTTTTTAATCCTGCGGTTATGATTGGAGAGGGTGGATCCGGTATGGAAAATTTGAGCTTAACTCAAAAAAAGATGAAAATTTTCGGAATATCAATTGCCGAAAAAGAGCACCTTTGTCTAAAGCTGGTGTGGAGAGCAGAAAATGCAGGGCACACCTCCATTACCGAAGAAAACAATATTACCATGATGTTCGTCAATGGATTGAACAGACTTGTAAATACAAGAATGCCTATTACAATTACTCCTGAAACAGAGTTGATGATGCAAGCCCTTGGCAAAGAGGTTGGAGGAGTTACAGGCAAAGTTATGAGAAAGCCACATGGAAAGATTTTTAAAAGGTTTGTAGCGAAATATTCACTTGACAATCCGGAACTGAATGACTTCTTCACAAATAAGATAACGCTTTCGGGAGTATCCTCAAACAGTGGCAGTATCAATCAAAACTCTTCTGAAATTGCTGCATATCTTGACTGCAGATTGCTTCCCGGAGTTACAGCTGATGATATGATAAACTTCATTTGCGGGATTGTGAATGATTCTGAAATGAGTGTAGAGGTAATTAGCTACGGTAAGGGATCCGGAAAAGGAACCACTCCGGAGTACTTTTTCGAAAAACTATCTCAGGCTTTAAAACACGAATTTAAGGGGGCAGCAGTTATTCCGATGCTTTTTCCTGCCTCGGCAGACAATGTCTATTTCAGAAGAGAGGGTGTACCTGTTTACGGATTGAACCCGTTTATGGTAGATACTGAACAAATCAATGCAATTCATAATTACAATGAATTTATTGATATTGAAGATTTGGACAGAGGTATTAAAGTTTACACCTTTTTTCTAAAAGATCTACTTAATCAAACTCATTCTTTTTAATCAGATAGTATCCACTGGCCAGTGAGAAAATAAGTGCTGCAAGCCCAAGGTTTGAGAGCCCGTCAGCGCTATTAAAGTCATAAGCTATGAGCTTTCTGCCAATGGCAATAAGTCCGATAAGCATGATGTTAAGAACCTTAATTGCATGTTTTTGAACATAAACGCTAAAGGTATCTATCAACTCAATAGCGATAAGTATGTTAAAGAACACAGGCAGAACCTCTTTTAGCAGAGCGTTTGATATGAATAGGCGACCATCAACACTTGGCCCGATTATCCCTTTTCCAAACTGATACAACAGCTCAACAATCTCTACAATAATGTATGCGGCAAGGACAACAACCAGGAATGAGAATACTGTTTTTTCAAATTTTTTAAGCAGGTTCATGACTTCAAAAGTTAACGACATTTTATGAAATTAAAAATGCCGGACTGTTATTTGTCCGGCAAGTTAATAAAAATCAGGAAAAAATCCTGTAAAATTCTTTAAAAGCTGTACAATACCATAAACTGTGCTCTGTTTGCATTGCCTTTAACATCATTTGTATTAATTCGTGTACCGTGGATATATTCCCATGCCATTGTAAGATTTTTGTAAGTGTTCCAGAAGAGAGAAGCAGAGAAGTAGTTTCCTTTGAAAAAGTCATTGTCCCGGGTTAAATACAAACCATCGTTCTTCTCAAGACCGGCAACAGAGAATGTGCTTGTAGCATAAACAGATTTTGAAAAATCAAGTTTAGCTCCCAGAGAAACACCATACATTGGCATTGTCCGCAGACCACCCTCTGCAACAGGTAATAGGTCCATTGACTGAGCAGCAAGGTCATTGATGTATCTTGCAATACCTTTACCATAAATACCTTGTGAATAAAGAGTAAGCCCCTTCACAGGTTTGAAAGTGCCACTAAGCTGAACACCAAGACCTGCTTCGGTTTGGATATCCTGGTTGGCAGTCATTCCATACTGAAGACTTCTAACTGCACCGGTTAGTTTTATATGCCCTTTTGTGCCCTTATATTGAATATAAACCGGCAGATCGGGAACCTTTTGGTTAACTGCTTTAATGCCGGTAACGGTTGTAATCTTAATTTTTGGTAATTCCAAAGCGACACCCATTGTCCATCCTTTGCCAAGATTGCCAACGTAACCAATCAGAGGCGTGCGGAAGAATGTACGTGAGTTAACATTTTGGATGTCAATTGTTGGAGCATTTGCAGGAGTATCTGTCATAAAGCTCCATGTTTGCCCGAAGATGAACCCTTTGAAAGAGACATAGGCATGTCTGATTCTGAACGCTTCGTTTGTACCCCTGAAATCTGTTTCAAGATAAACATCAATGTTTCCAAGGTTCTCAGTCTTCTGTGTTATTTTGACACTCAATCTTGAGGCAGAGGCATCCATGCTGTTTCTCGATTTAAGATCCCAGCTATTAGGAGCAGACATTGTTGAATTTATGAACTCATAGTTCATAATTGTACCGTTAAAGTCCTGAAAAGCTACAGCTCTGATTGTTCCACCGATTTTTGCAGTGGTTTTGCCGCTTTCAAAAAGTAGTGGAGATTTTTCTGAAGTTTGAGAGAGTAATAGAGACAATGGCAGAATTACAAGAATCGAAGTTAATAGTATTCGTTTCATAGTCTTAAAATTAGGTTATTGATTATAAAATTTAAGCAGATCGTTTAACAAAAGTAAACGCTTTTACTATAATATCAAATACTAATTGACTTTTTTTAACCCCTGATGATTCATATTTTTCTGAAAGAGGGCTAATTCTTAAGATAATCGGTAAACAGAACGCCATTAAGGTGGTCAATTTCGTGCTGGAAGATAATAGCAGTGAACCCCTCAACCATCTCCCTGTGCAATGACATATCAGCTCTGTTGTACTCCAAAAGAATAGCATAAGACCTGGACTTTGGATCACCTCTGCGGTCAGGAACAGAGAGACATCCCTCTCGCCTCTCTTGTTTTAGCTGTGAGTACTGCACAATTTTCGGGTTAAGATAGACTTCAAAAGGTTCTCCCGGCTTGTCAAACCTCTGCACCCAGATAACGCTTTTAAGAACACCAACCTGAGGAGCTGCTATTCCAACTCCGAGTGATGCGGTATCATTTACGGTAATATACATTCTCTTGATGAGTGTATTGAGATAGTTGTCAGATGTGTCAATTGTTATATCTGAGCTTTGAGTTCTTAAAAGAAGAGAGTCAGAGTAGGAATTTGTCTTGAATACCCTCATCGGAGATTTTAAATCAGATGACATGATAAGTGAAATCTCTTCAGCAGTAAAAACTGCCTCAGATTTTTGAGATTTTGATGCAGTGCGTAGTGTCCCGCAACCTGATAAAACGATAATTGTTGCAAAAACTAAAATGCCAATCCTGACAATTAATCCATTTCTCAAACCTGACTTTTTCATATTTTTTTGTGTTTATCCGGTTTTTCGGAATACTGATAGGCTGCCTTTGTTAGGCGGTCCATTATGGCTCGCCCGATTCCCTCCTCTGGAACAGGCTGTGAAACAATGAAATCTATATCGCTGTCATCCTCCATTCTGTGCAGTGCTCCAAAAAGGTTAACTGCAGCATCTTTAAGATCAGAGCTCTTTGAAAGGAAATCTACCTTTTTAAATCCATTTGGAAACTGACCGTTAAATGATAGGTAGCCGGCCCGTGAGATGTCCGGAAGGTTGTTTGAGTGACCCTCAATATAGATTGGTTTTAACGGGCTGTAGTGAGATTTGAGGAGTCCGGGAGAGGCAGGGGCATGTTCGGCCACTGTAGAGAGCGAGGCGGGTAAAACCTTTAACAGATCTGAGGCAGTGATGAACCCCTCTCTTAATATTATAAATCCCATACTATCAAGAGTTATCACCGTTGATTCTATTCCAACAGAAGCAGGACCTCCATCCAGAACGCAATCAACCTCAGGGAGCTGTTTTTTTACATGCTCTGCTCTTGTTGGACTTATTCTGCCAAATTTGTTTGCACTTGGAGCCGATATCGGACATCCCGAAAGCTTAATTAATTCGAGGGCTATGTTGTTGTTGGGCATTCTGATTCCAACAGTAGGAAGGCCGGATGTTACTATATCAGGCACAATGTCACTTTTAGGCAAAACGATAGTAAGGGGACCAGGCCAAAATTTTTGGGCTAGTGCGTAAACTCTTGGATCTTCTGATTTTGTAAGCCTTTTAATGTCTGCAATATCTGCAATGTGAACAATAAGGGGGTCAAAAGAGGGGCGCTCTTTTACGGCAAAAATTTTAGCAACAGCTATCGGATCAAGGGCGTTTGCACCAAGGCCGTAAACAGTTTCTGTTGGGAATGCCACTAAACCTCCGTTTTTAATTACATCGGATGCCTCTCGTATAGATTTTGAATTGATCATCAGTTTTGGAGCATAGAATATTGGGAAAATTTAGAATGCAAATTTAGACTAATATTTGTTACAATAAAAAAGTGCTCTCTTTACAACCCAATGCGAATGTTTGTGTTCAGCTCAATTTCAACCCATTCGCTAATCTTTACCAGCCCAAAAAACTCAACCGGAGGCTCCAATCCAAAATCTCTGATTGTGAGTCTTATGCGGGTTTTTACATTGTATTTGCCCTCTTCTCCCTTATCAAGAGTTACCGGGAACATATAGGTTTTTGTTTTACCTGCAATTGAAATGTTTCCATTTGCATTAATTGTTTGAAGAGTTGTGTTTGTGTTTTGAGCAGATGTTTTTAATGATGTTGCCGGAATCTCCAGATAATTAAGTTTAAGATATATGTTTGGATAGATCTTTTCGTTAACCAGCTTTAGAAACCCGCTGTATGCCAAAGGGTCTTTGGATTTGAAATTTTTAACGGGAATTATAACCGAATCGGTTAAAGCAGTAATGCGACTCCCGTTTTTGTTAAAGGTTCCCTTGTAACTGTTTGAAGGAATCCCAGTTTCGTTTATGGTTAGTTTAAATTCATTTATGTTTGTAGACCCGTAAACGGTAATTACACTATTTTCAAAAAAGTTTGCGCTAAACTTCTCTTGTGAATAGAGTTCTGCTTGTAAAGCCGGTATTAAAACAAGCATAAGTGATATAAAGGTTATATTTCTCATCAGCGATTAAAAATAAAACCGGCAAGGGTTACTTACCGGTTTAAATTTATCAATATTACTGTTAAAAACCAATTACTGCTTCAAATACGATTCCGTTGAATTTTCCACCGTTACGTATGTCAGTAGGTACGAAACCATTATATTTCTGACTAACATATTCTGCTTTGGCAAGTATGTTTTTGGTAATAAACCAGCCACCACTCACAGCTACTCTGTTTATGTCAATATCTGATGCTGCCATTTGTGCACTTACAGTGTTGTAACGACCTCCGATCCAGAAATTCTTAGTTGAACCAAATCTGTAAAGAAGATCTGTAGCAAACTGGTTTGCACTTCTTTCAGACTGTTCTGTTCTGTTTCTTCCCTTTGCGCTCTCAAGTGTTGTAAACCACTCAAGACCTCCGAATTGAACAAACAAATTACCCACAACAGTGCTTAACTTGTCTGAAAAACCAGGGTTGAAGCGGCCTGAAGTAAAGGTAGATGTTGTAATTGCGTTATCCATAACACCAAAGTAGTGTGAACCTGCACGGTCACCATTAAAAAGTGTGTTGGCAACTGAACCTGCAGTGTGGTATCCTGAAACTGTTGCACGAAGACGGAGGTTTTCCATCAGCTGGCCATCGTAACCGAATTTACCGATAAATGCAGGGTGGTGCTTACCATCGCTTGCTCCCGGTACAGGAGTGGCTTTTATAACATCACCTTTGATTTTACCATTTGTAACAGAGGCTACACCCAGAAATCCTTTATGCTGAAATATAAATTCTGCTCCGATTTCGGTTGTGAAGGCATCCATGATGTAGTTTTCGATAAATGGATTGTAAATTGAATTACCGTTGTCCGATCTGCGGAAGTGAGAATCACCGTAGTTTATCTCCATGTGACCAACCTTTATGGTGGTGAATTTCATAATGTTGTCAATAGCATTACTCTTCAGAAACGGAAGTTTGTCAAACTGAATATAACCACCTTTTACCCAGGTTTCGTTGTGGTGTCTTGATGACAAATAGAGAGTCATGTTTAAAGTGACACCATCTGCAAGGTAGGTGTCAAAATAGAGATTTGCATACGCGGTGTTGAAGCCCGGTACCATCTCAACTGGTTTGTTAAGATTTGTTGTTCCTGACATGTTAGGCGAAGCTGTGTTGCTTTGACTAAGTGCCTGAAACCCTTGAGTAAAGCTTCCCCCGATATTCAGTTTAACTTTTTCAAAAGGTTTTGTTGTACCCTTAGGTGTTTCAAAAACATTTATACCGCGCTGGTCATACGGTCGTTGCTGCGCAAAACTTACTCCTGCAATAAGGATAAGTGCTGTGAGCGTAAATAGATTCTTTTTCATTTTGTAGTTAGTAGTTGTTTGTTTAATTGTGCTAATTATGTTATTAATAGATAGCCACGAGATTTTGTTCAGGTACATTGACCTCAATCTTAATAGTAACTGCATCACCTGTCTTTAACATCCCCAAAAGTGCAGTTGGAGCTTTCATGCTAAAATCACTAAGTTTAAGCGGAACAGTTCCGCTAACCTGGTATCCGTTTGTGGTTTTTGTGCCGATTGATTTAAAGCTCACTTTTTTTGTAACTCCCGCAACGGTAAGATTACCTGTTAGTGTAACCTGTATGTCGTTATTGTTCCCGATAATGGCTGTTGAGGGTTCGGTTAGTGTAAAGGCGATGGTTGGGTTTTTACTTGAATTCAGAGTCTCATAAGTCTTCTTATCCATCAGTCTGTCACCGCTTTTAATGTTCTGAACCGGAAACTTTACGTTTAAAGTTTGAATTACATTTGATCCGCTAACTATAAACTCTCCCTTAATCTGTTCAACTTTGGTGTTCCAGTCGTGAAGGTTTGAAGTCCCGTTAATTGTGATGGTTGATGTAAAAGTGGTTGCTTTCTGACTCTGCGAGAAGAGAGTGTTTGCAGAGAGGAGGATTACCCCTGTCAATGCAAGCATAAAAAGCTTCTTGATTTTTAACTTATACATGGCTGTTCTTAAATTTTTAAATTGGTTTTTTAATTTTTTAAATTATTCTTGGTTGCTTTATCTGAAATTATTTGCGCCAGGCTCTTATTTGCCAACAAGGCAGTATAGTTTTGCCTAAACTCAATCCAATAGTCCCTAGAAACACAGTCACAAGCCTGGTCGCAAAAATCTTTATTCTCTATGCATTCAACCACAGTTATTGGTTCAAATGCAGTATACACATCTAATACAGATATCTCTTCTGCAGCTCTGGTGAGCCTGTACCCGCTTCCTCTTCCTCTTGCATTTGCAATAATCCCCTTTAGTTTTAGGGACGATATAATAGTGTCGAGGTACTTTACAGAGATATTCTGTTTGAGGGCAATATCCTTTTGAAGCACTCCGTTGGGATCGTCAGAAACAGCAATTTCTATTACCGTCCTGAGGCCATACCTGATTTTTGTGTTTAACTTCATAATTACACTGCTTATATTTTGTACAAAGGTAAATAAAAAAATTATAAATCCTATAAGATTAGTAGTATGAGGGAGAAAATATATTCAAAGGGAAAATAAACGAAAGAGAAATCAAAATTCATACAAACCTTGTTAAGTAAGTCTAAATGTGATTTATAGAGTAGTATTTTGGGGTTAATCCCTTAGAAGGCCACTTACAAAACCTGTAGTCCAGGCGCATTGAAGATTGTATCCACCTGTGATTGCATCAATGTCAAGAAGCTCTCCGGCAAAATAGAGGTTCTTAACCACCTTACTTTGGAGGGTCTTTATATTTACACTGTCGAGGCTGATGCCTCCGCAGGTAACGAATTCATCTTTGTAGGACGACTTGCCATTTACCCGGTATAAGTCGGTTGTGAGAATTGTGACGATTTTGGTGACTCCTTTGCTTCCGATATCTCCCCAGCGCACATTACCCTGAAATTCACACTTTGAAACGAGGTGGTTCCAAAGTCTTGATGGTATGTCAAAAGGTCTGACAGAGTTGAGCAATTTTCCCGGAGATGTTTTGATAATATCTTTAATATGCTCCTTAACAGAGTCTTCGTTGCTGACATCAATCCAATTTACCAAAACCGGAAAGCTATAGTCCCTCTCTTTCATTACACGGGCACCAAATGAGGAGAGTTTTAAAATTGCAGGGCCGCTTAGACCCCAGTGGGTAATGAGAAGGGCACCCTGTGCTTTAATTTTTGTATCCGGCAGGCTGACTGTGGTCTTTTCGGCCACTATTCCCATCAACGATGTGATTTGGTCTGTGGGTAAGTTCAGTGAAAAGAGAGATGGAACAGGCTCTTCAATTTTGTGTCCCAGTTTCTCAAGCCAGTCAAGACCTCTTCTTTTTGGGCTGCCTCCGGTAGTTACAATAACCTTATCAAAGGCTTGTGGCTCCAGATTAGGGTTATCAAACGACAAGAGCAGTGAACCTGCTGGCTGAGGAGTTATTTCAGCAACCTCCGCTTGTGTCACTATATTAATATTGAGTCTGTAACACTCCCTGTGAAAACAGTCGATAATTGATTCAGAGTTTTGTGATTCGGGGAAAATACATCCATCCTCCTGATTTACTAGCGGAACTCCTCTGGATTCAAACCACTCTATTGTCTCTCTGTTACCAAACTCCTGAAGCAACCTCTTCATTACTCTGCCTCCTCTGGGGTAGGCCGCAGAAAACTCATTCAGCGATTCGCAACCATTTGTCAGGTTGCACCTGCCTCCCCCCGATATTCTCACTTTAGCGAGGGTTACCGGGGCCTTCTCAAATATTGTAACTGTTGAGCCAATATGGTTCTCTGCAGCTGTTATTGCTGCAAAGAAACCCGCTGCGCCTCCACCTGTGATTGCAATTTTCATATTATTAAAATGTCCAGAAATATAAAATCAGGGGTACTGCCAAAAGTACAACCAGTATCGATACCGGTAACCCCATTCGAATGTAGTCGCCAAAACGATAGCCTCCGGGGCCCATGACCAATGTGTTTGACTGGTGGCCGATTGGTGTTAGGAAAGAGGCTGATGCGCCAATTGCGACTGTCATCAAAAACGGGTCGGGCGAATAGTTCATACCGTGTGCAATGCCCATAGCGATAGGGGCCATTAGTACGACTGTTGCAGCATTGTTGATTATTCCTGACAGGAGCATGGTAACAACAATGAGAATTGTTAGTGTTATTTGTGGTGTGAGGTCTCCTGCAATGTTAAGAATGTAATCTGCAATTAATTTGGCACCTCCCGATGTTTCAAGAGCTTCGCCTACAGGAAGCATTGCACCCAGCAAAATTATCACGGGCCAGTCAATGCTGGTGTACATATCTTTAACGGGCAGAACCTTTGTAAGAATCAGAATAATTGCAGCAAGAGGAAATGCAACATGGACAGGTAAAAGTCCAAATACTATTGCCAGAATTGAGATTCCGAAAATAGCCAGACTAAGAAATATCTTTTTTTCCGAAGCAAATGAGACTCCTCTCTTTGCCAGGGGAAGGCATCCGATAGATGTGATGGTCTCCCATATAAGATGTTCTCTGCCCTGAAACATTACAACATCGCCGTTACGAAATATTACCTTGCCCAGCCTTCTGTGAATCTTCTCCTCTTTTCGGGAAACAGCTACAAGGTTAATCCCATATCTGCCCCTAATTTTCAATCCTGCAGAGGTTTGTCCTACAAGTGGTGAATCTGCCATCACCACAGCTTCTACAAAAGAGATACTATCTGAACCAATTGCATCCTTTCTGAATTTTTTACCTCCGGCTAACTTAACGCCGGTATCATCCATAAACTCCTTAAAAGAGTGAGCATCTCCTTCCAGAATTAGGATATCATTGATTTGCAGTATCTCATCTTCATCCGGGGCGTGTACTCTAATATTGTTCCTCACAAGTCCAAGTATCTGCACATCAGATTTTGATAAAATGCTTAACTCTCCAATTGTTTTGCCGTTAATTATAGAGTCCTCATTAACAATCATTTCGGTGATATAGTCGTCAATGTTAAAGGCATGTGCATTGGATTTTTCTGAAGCTCTTCCAGGGAGCAATCTCCATCCCAGAAGCGAGATAAACAATACACCTGCCAATGTAAGAATTGCTCCGACCGGGGCAAAAGAGAACATTCCAAACGGGGTGCCGGTTTGGGCCTCCCTAAAGGTCGAGATAATGATATTGGGCGGAGTACCTATTAGCGTCATTAGGCCTCCGAACAGCGATGCGAAGGCAATGGGCATCAGGAACAGAGACGGTGATTTTTTGCTTTTATAGGCTATGTTAATTGCAACCGGCATCACTATGGCCAATGCACCAACGTTGTTCATGAATGCCGATGCAACTGCCACAAGTGAGCATAGGGTAAAAATCTGAATGGTCAGATTACTGCTCAGTGAAGAGACCCATTTCCCAAGCATATCTACTATGCCCGATTTTTCAAGTGCCTTGCCGATAATCAAAACCGCTGCCACGGTAATGACAGCGGGATGACCCAAGCCCTGAAAGGCCTTTTCGGCTGGAATGATCCCCGGGATTACAAGTGCGAAGAGGGCGAGCAAGGCAACAAAATCGTGCCTTATTTTACCCCAGACGAAAAGCCCCAGGACCACTACAAGTACTACAAAAACATAGATATAATCCAATGTTTATAAGGTTAACTATTTTTTTACAATAAGAGGCGAATCTTTTTGTACGTTAACCGGTTTTCTGTTTATCTCAATATCTTCAATTAAAATGCCGTCAGGATAGACAACCGAAACCGGAACTGTACCCTGATAAAGATAATTATAAATTTTCTGATTCTGATTCAGTCCAAGAACTCTTTTAAGTTTGGTGAGTGGGACAGGGGTTACCTCTGCTCCTGTAACAAGAATCTCTGAACCATCTTTTACAAACACTTTGTAGATATACTGATCTGTCTGATTTGCAATCTTTTTAACAATGTATGCATAGTCAAGGCCCTCTTCGATGGCAGCTTTGATTAGGTCTTTCTTAAGCTGTTCTGTTGTGGTTCCCTCTTTAACAGAGATTATTAGGTTACCCGGAGCAACCTCCAATGGAATTGCTCTTGGTCTTACACCATATCTCAAACTGCCTGTTGATGCGCTTGATGTTTTTGTAGGCACTCTTGTGCTTAAAAGGTTTCTAAGAATTCCGTTTTCTATTAGTGAGGTCTCTTTCTGAGGAATAACACCTTGTGCATCAATGCTGTAATAGCCTATAAGCGGTGTGTCTCCAAAAGTTTTTGAGTCTGTCATGTTTTTCACAGAGATACGGCTGTCAATCACCTTTTTGTTTATTCTCTCCTCCAGTGCTTTGATATCTCTTCTGGCAGATACATTTTCGGGTCTTCCTGCAGTTGCCATCACCTGGATTGGTCTTCTGTAGGCAAAAACACCCGCCGGGGAGATAAGATTTTCGGCAAGAATCTGAGCAGCTGCGTCTTCAATAAAAAGAACAGGGCCCAAATAGTACTCCTCCATCTCACTGCTATTGATAAGAGCTGTAAGTTTAGCTGCGAACTTAGCGGCTACCAATGTAAGCTCGTTCTCGGCAGGCAGAGTTTCGAACGATTTTGAGTATAAAACCTCTTCGTCTCTTAGTACCTGACCCTTGGCATTCCTAACCTTACCTTTGAAAGTTACTGCAACATATCCTGCAGGCTCAACGGTTTTGGTGCCCTCTGTTGAAATGTAATGGTAATTGCTCACAATGGCGTCAATCTCTACCCTTGAATCAAATACAGAGTTGTATTTTGCCAATTCAGCAGAGAGTTTATTGGCCAGCTCTTCATATTTGTTAGTTGCAAGATTTTGAATGTATTGATCGGTGTTTACAACCGTTTTGGCCAGC
>Ga0351949_1101_pt1 | contig 12379 bp, 12 predicted proteins | sample BONcelT113001G15_FD_206856 | JGI IMG/M metagenome (GOLD analysis project Ga0351949, IMG submission 206856) | Enriched cells from coal bed in the Powder River Basin, Montana, United States - BONCAT cells T11 rep3 HSBNCT.T11.300.1.G15 ... | reverse complement strand
TCTACCTGCCGATAATTGCAAACGGCTACTGTTTCAGTGTTTCTAATTATCATGTTAGCGACCGTAAGTTTCATAGAGCGAAGTTTTAAGATTATGAATAGTCTCATTTGTGTCCTTTTCGTGAGAACTGACATGACGGGCAATTGATATTAGCTGTAAGTCCTGAACTTTCCTCGAAATCAGGCAACATGTATCATTTACTCCGGCTATTTTATCATTTTCGGTTTTTGCTTTATACATGAGATTAAACTCAGGCCGGGGCTTATTTAATAACGATATATTGCTGCAAGACCTGTTTTACCTGGCATTTTGTCGGTTGGAAAAACCATAACCTGGCCACCCATCTTAGTAACTAATTCTCCCATATCGTCGAGCAGGTCATCTACTCTCGGATTTTGCAAATCTTTCTTTTGCGTGTTGCCTGTCGCAAGGTTCGTTATTCTGACTGCAATCATCCGGTCTGCTTCAATGATCAGGGTATCAATCCTGCCTTCAGTTGCCGCTATGGCAACTTCCTTCATGTCATCGCTGCCTTTGCCATCTGCCTTTGCCTGTTCAAATCTCTCAACCAATTTGTCAAGCTGTGAAAGATATTCAGGCTCCAATAATTCCCAGGCCATGTCCCTCAGTTTGTCTATATTAACGCTGGCAGGGTTTATGCCAATTCCTTCAGGCAACAACATTGGGTTTTTACTTACCTTATGAAACAGGCTGTGGTGCTCAGGCAAAGCTGCGAGCAGGAGAGGCCAGCCTGTAGGCTTTGTGTAATGCTCGTAAATTTGGTTTGCAATGACCCGAAAAAACCTTTCAGTATCTTTTTCAGTTTCATCTTTTCTGCCTCCATGGCCGTGACGCATTCCCGAACTTTCACCACCGGCGCCACCATAAGAAGCCACAGTTGTATGCTTTCCGGTAAGCTCGTCTCCCAGCGCTTGTTCAATATTTTTTGGCGTTTCTTCGTCCAGTTCAATCTCAACCAATGAGTGGCGGTTGCCTTCAAATAGCCTGATATCATGCAGGCTTAACCCCAACAAATGATAGCGGTCAACTGATTGCAGATACTGCCGGAGCGGTTTTGTATGAAAACTATCGGCAACCATAGTCAATTCATCAACAGGCATGTGCAATATGATTGATTCAAAAACCCCTTCTGCACTTAGAATGGCGAGCCCATCGGCTGCATGACTCCAGAATTCAGAGTCATTAGCAAGCACTTCGAACGGCTCCAGAAACGCCTTGGCTTCTGCGGATGAGTATTTTAACAATAAAGATTCCTCTAATTGTTTCATCAGATTTTTAAACCTGATTGGATCCTGCAAATTTTCGGGCCGGCTTCTGTGGGTGGGCATATAAAGCGAAAGACAAACCTTGTGGGTTTTAGATTGTAATTCGCTGATCAATTTTTTGGTTAACATTTTCATGGTTTTCTTTCTTTTTGAAGTTTAGGAAGTTGTTAAACCGAGGCGATTTTTCCTGAGTTCAGACAATGGTTTAGTATAATGATTTAATGATGGGCTAAGTTCGGTACTATCAGCAGGACAGTTATTACAGAACTTTCAAAAAGAATTGTACAAATCACACCTTGTAATAGGAGGATTTTATTATTAATAGAAGCACTGCCTGCTTGTATGAACCTGGTCAGGGAATGAAGGGTTTTAATTTCAGTTTCTAATAGATTCTTGCTGCATTCATAATCATTATACTAAACTATTGTTTGCTATCATGGCAGCTTTTGGGATGAAGGAAATCAGCCGGCTTAATCTGCGTCTTTGGTTGAGGTTTCAATAGTTGGCTGTTGGCCTTATTCTTGCCGGGATGGTTTTTCTTGCTGTTTCCGACTTTTCGTTTTTGTTTTTATCCATACTGCTTGTAGTGTCACTATTAATGATCACTATGGCCTGCTTTTGGAGAAGACTGATTAAATGGAGCGCACCTAAGGTTGTTGTATGTAGCCTGGTGGCGATCATCGGGGCTAATGCCATGCTCAATCTGGGGTTTTATCCCGAATTGTTGGAGTACCAGTCGGGTGGTGTGGCCGGACGGGAGGTTAAGGATAGTGGTGCCAGTGAGCAATCAGTGTGCTTTTTTGTGCTTCACAGTCCTTTTTTTGACTTTTATTCGCAGTTGATTGTCCCATTTTACAGGACATTGCCTCAGCTTGACTCAGCCCTTGCAAAGAATGTAAGGCTCACAGTATTCACAAACGAACAGGGTTTGGACATGCTTCATGAACATGGATACTTTATTGGATCTGTAAGGCTTATAAGGAGTTCAAAGCAACCAAATTATCGTTGCAGTACCTGTTTCAGGCAAGCCGTGACAAGGGTGTGTCCTCAAATTTTGTGGCCGAAGTGGGCCAAAGAAGTGCTAAGGTTCGAAGTGAAGAGTGATCCGGACAATTTCGGGTCTGTTGCCGATTCGCACAGGAGGTCCCCAGCTTCCCACACCGTTGGAGACATATACCATTGTTTCATCAAATTGTTTCAAACCGAAGCTGTGCAGGAAAACAGCATCTGTAACAAAGTTCAGTGGCCATAATTGTCCATGGTGTGTGTGTCCACACAGCAAAAGTCCGACACCAGCATCTGATGCTTCTCTGATGGCAACAGGCTGGTGGTCCATCATTATAGTGAACGCCTCCTGTGGTACATCTTGCATGATTTCAGAAACGTCTTTTCGGGTGAAATCTTCAAAGCGTCGGCTTTCAAAATCTTCGCGTCCTGCAAGGTACAGGTGTTCAGTTAGCTTTATTGCAGTATCACTGAGTATTTTAATTCCATGATTCTGAAGATAGGAAACTGCTTTTTCAGCCCCTCCGATGTACTCGTGGTTGCCTGTTACAGCATAAACGCCGAGCGGGGCATTGAGGCGCGATAGGGTTGCACCGAGGTTTTGACGTATCACTGGTGCAAGGTCTTCGTCAACAAGGTCGCCGGCGAATAAAATAATGTCGGCATCCAGTCCGTTGATTTTTTCAACTATCTTTCCTATTCGTTTTTTGCCGACGATAGTGCCCAGATGGATGTCTGAAGCCATTGCAATGGTAAGGGTGGTAAACTGGGAGTTTGGCTTGCCAGTATTAATTTTGATTTCCCGCACCACCGGACTGATTGCGTTTATGTGGCCGGCAAGCACAAGAAGAAATACGGAAACAGCTGCCATGATCGTAATCAGGTATGGTTTTCTGAACACCAGAAAATCGCTGACATGATGCAAAAACGGAACAAAGTAATCGGCCAGTCTGACCAAATCAACAACCAATACAATCAGGAAGAAATAGAGCATTGCTGCCAACCAGAACGACCCAGCCCAGGTGAACAGGTCGCTGAGGTGCGACAGGTAAACCTTTTCAAGCACCCTGCCAAGAATAAAGGATGCTGACAGGAAGATAAATCCTATTATATACCAAATCCTCAAAGGGTTGCCTGTTTCAAGGGTGCGAAGCCCTCTGGAAAAAATATAGTAATTAACCAGGCTGTAGACCGTGAGAACGATGCCAAAAAATATCAGGAACTGAACCATACGCATATGAATGACGACTTAGTTCGTTAAACCCTTTTGGTTAAAAATAGTTCATTTTTTCACCGTTTTAATTTGACGGGAAGCATGAACAGATAATCATTTACCTTCAAATGAAGCAAGCTGCTCGGTAATCACCTGAATGCGCGACTGAGCATCATCACGCTTCTTAATTTCCTTTGAAACAACATCGGCCGGGGCTCCTGAAACGAAACGTTCATTGGACAGTTTCTTGTTCACCGATTCCAGAAAACCTTTGGTGTAGGAAAGTTCTTCCCTGAGTTTGTCAATTTCAGCCTCAATGTTCACGCTGGTTGAAACAGGGATAAAAATCTCAGTTGATCTTGCGATAAACCCGAATGCTCCTGTGGGCGCTTCATCAACATATCTGATTTCCGAAAGGTTGCAGAGCCTTTTTGTAATGCCGTTAAACGTTTGGTCATGAGCTTCGTTTTTTAACTTCACAAGTAACTCAACCGGCTCGCGGAAGGGTATGTTTTTTTCGGCCCTGAGCTTCCTTATTCCGTTGATGACTTCTTCGGCAAAACCAAACAGCTGGATGATTTTATCATCAATATTCGTGGCTTGTGGCAATCTTGCAATGATAATGTCATCACCTTCGGCACGTTCGCGGAGCACATGCCAGATTTCTTCGGTGATAAACGGCATGAATGGGTGTAAGAGTTTCATCAGGTCTTCGAAAAAGCCGATTGTAGCCTCAAGTGTTTTGTTGTCAATCGGTTGGTTCATTCCCGGCTTGATCATTTCAAGATACCACGAACAGAAGTCATCCCAAATAAGTTTATAAATGGTCATAAGGGCATCCGAGAGCCTGTATTTCTCAAAATGGTCTTCGGCAAGGGCATAGGCTTCATTGAATCGGGAGCCGAACCAGCGTAAGGCAACTTGCGCATCCTCAGGCTGTTTCAGATTTTGATCTGATTGCCATCCTTTAACAAGGCGAAGGGCATTCCATATTTTGTTGCTGAAATTCCGGCCTTGTTCGCAGAGTGCAGGGTCGAAGGGCAGATCGTTTCCGGCCGGAGCCATCAGCAGCATGCCCATGCGCACCCCATCGGCCCCGAATTGTTCGATAAGGTCAATTGGATCAGGTGAGTTGCCTAAGGTTTTCGACATCTTCCTGCCGTTTTTGTCGCGCACGATTCCTGTGAAATAAACATTTTGAAAAGGAATTTCTTTGCGGTATTCTGTGCCGGCCATGATCATTCTTGCGACCCAGAAAAAGATTATATCAGGTGCCGTAACCAGGTCGTTCGTAGGATAATAATAGGTTATTTCTGAGTTTTTTGGTTTTCTGATGCCGTCAAAAACTGCGATCGGCCAAAGCCATGACGAGAACCAGGTATCCACAACATCTTCGTCCTGTTTCAGTTGACCAATTTCGATGTCTCTGTCAGGGAAGCGTTCGCCAAACCTGATCAGCGCATCTTCTTTGCTTTTGGCTGCCACCATTTCTCCGTCGGGAAGATAAAAAACCGGTATCTGTTGTCCCCACCATAATTGCCGCGAGATGCACCAGTCTTTTACATTTTCCATCCAATGGCGGTATATGTTTTTGAATTTGGCCGGATGAAACCTGATCTGGTCTTCTTCAACAACATCGAGGGCAGGATTGGCCAGCTGATCCATCTTCAGAAACCACTGAAGTGATATTTTTGGCTCGATCACTGCATCAGTGCGTTCGCTAAAACCTATCTTGTTCGTGTAATCTTCTATTTTGCTGATGTATCCTTCCTCTTCCAGTTGTTTCACAATAAGCTTCCTCACCTCGAACCTGTCCTTTCCAACATACAATATGGCTTGTTTGCTCATGGTTCCATTGTCGTTGAATATGTCAACAGAAGGTAATTTATGTTTCAGTCCAAGGTTATAGTCATTGATGTCGTGTGCCGGTGTAATTTTTAATGCTCCGGTGCCAAATTCACGGTCAACGTATTCATCGGCGATGATCGGAATTTCGCGGTTGATTAGCGGAACATAAGCTGTTTTGCCGACTAAGTGACTGAAACGCTCATCCTCTGGGTGGACACAAATTGCTGTATCCCCCAATATTGTTTCAGGCCTGGTTGTGGCTATGGTGATGTGTCCGATTGAATCTTTTAGTCTGTAATTTATATAGTAAAGTTTTGACCTTACTTCTTTATAAATCACTTCTTCGTCCGAAACAGCTGTGAGGGCCTGAGGGTCCCAGTTGACCATTCTTACACCTCTGTATATCAGTCCTTTGTCAAAAAGATCAATAAATACATCAATAACAGACTCATACATTGATTCGTCCATGGTAAAGGCTGTCCGGTCCCAGTCGCACGAAGCACCGAGCCTTTTGAGCTGTTCGAGGATGATGCCGCCGTGTTTGTCGCGCCACTCCCAGGCATGTTTCATAAATTCCTCACGGCTGAGGGTGGCTTTGTCAATTCCTTCCAGTTTCAGTTTGTTCACAACCTTTGCTTCGGTAGCAATCGAAGCATGATCTGTTCCTGGAACCCAGCAAGCATTCATGCCTTTCATCCGTGCCCTGCGGATCAGCACATCCTGAATGGTATTGTTGAGCATATGGCCCATATGCAGCACTCCGGTTACATTTGGTGGTGGTATTACAATAGTGTACGGAGTGCGTTCATCAGGCTTGGAATGAAAATACTTGTTGGCCATCCAGTGGCTGTACCATTTGTTTTCGGTGGCAGAGGGATTATATTTACTGCTGATTTCCATAGGGTTTTTTTGTCTGCGGGCTTAATAAGGGCGCAAAATTAGCAAAAAAAGAAGCAGCCGGGCTTTTGCCCAACTGCTTAATGTCCAATATGTATGCTGAAAGCCTGATTAATCAGTCAGTTTTGCTTCACTGCTATTTCTCATTCAGTTTGTCTAAATTTTCCATGCCTTTCATGTTCATGGTTTTCGATAGTTTACCGATGCTTTCAAGGTCGAGGTTGCCCGTAAAACTCATCAGTACAGTTTCGCCTTCACTTTGAGCGATCATGATCATTTCACTGATTTTATTGTTGCTTCCGGGCCGTGTCAGGAAACGTACCTTGCTGCCTTTTTCCTGAACAGTCATCAGCTCCGAAAATTGTTTCATGGGAATGTTTTTTTCGATTTCTTTAACAAAATCAATTTTAGGGGCCTTTGGGTTTACAGAGCTGTACACAAGGATTTTCATGCCTGAGAGCTGGCTCACGATATCGTTAATTTCTTTTGATTTGGCCAAATCACCCTCTGATGTCATTCCGGCCGCAAGTTTAAACATGTCTGAAGAGATATTTACCGAGGTAAAACCTTCTTTTCCGGCATATTTTTCGAAGAGATTGTCAATAGAACCTGTTTGCGCGGTAAGGTTTGATGATAACAGCGTTAATGCTGTGAGAAATAGGACTACTAATGTGGTTTTCATGGGATTGGGGTTTAATGTTATTCTGTTTTGATAAAATTCTTAATTACTTCCAGTCTGTTTATTTCGCTGGTTTTGTCAATTCCTTTATTGAATATTTCGGAGCTTTCCTGCAGAGGTTTCAGGCCTTTGTTAAGCTGGTCTGAAACAAACAGCAGTGCTTTGCTTGCTTCTTCGTAGGCTTGAGCGGGATTGTTAAAAGTTTCTTCGAGTTTTGATGGTTTTGGAGCGAACAAAATTCCGATCATGAGCAGCAACACTGCAGCCGTGGAGGCGATTGTCAGCAAAATCCTCCTGCTTTTGTTCTTCAGATAGGATTTTTCCTCCTGGCGTATTGTATGTTCTAAAGCGTCTTTAAATGCTTGGTTGGTTTCGTTACGAGCAGCATAGCTTGCAGGAAAGCAAAACTGTGACTTGAGCGAAATGAGGTGATCAGGTAGATTGTCTTGCTGGAAGAATTCCCTGAGTTGTTGTTCTTCTTCCCTGCTGCTTGATCCTTCATAGAACTTTTCGAGCAGATGTTCAATAGTTTTTATATCCATAGCCGTTCCTATTCATTAATTGTTCCCTGACAGTTTTTCTTGCCCGTGACAAACTCACCCTGATATTGTTTGGTGAAAGTCCGGTTATTTGCGCAATATCATCAAATTGGTAGTTTTCGATATCACGCAGGTGCATGACCAGTTGCTGTACCTCTGGCAGATTGCTGATAAATTCTTCGATTGAGGAGTATGTTTCGTCGAATTCGATAAGCTTGTCCGGACTGAGATTATCAACCAAATTGTGGTTTTGCGCAATCCGGACCGATTGTTTTGCAGCTGACTTAAGCCTGTCGAAGCAAAGGTTTTTTGTCATGGTCATGGCAAAGGCTTCGGTGCTTGAATATTGGTCCATTTGATCGCGCATGTTCCAGAGTTTAAGATACACATCCTGAACCAGATCAGCTGCATCAGCCTGATTTCCCAGCAAACGGAGGCTTAAACGGTAAAGCCTGTTGCGGTATGGCATAAACTGCTGTAGAAATGATTCTGCGGTCATGTTGTATATTAGACGATTGAGAGGTAAAAATATTACAAAAAACAGCCATTTTAGTTAAAACTGTTGTATCGTTCCGCACAGAGGAGCGCGTGGCGATTACCTGTGCATCAATAGCGGGCCGTGCAAAATTGTTGATGTCTGTACCTGAGGCAGCTGGCACTGTTGTGGCTGATCAACCACATTGTTTCATGAATGGACAGACAATCAATATTCTGCAATAGAAAGTTGAACGAAACCAGGCGGTTTTGTATATGAAAAGCGTTAGTTGCTTTTTTCCTTGTTTTGGAATCTTTTTTGTCTATTTTTGTGCGCTTTATGGCTGGTTCAACTTGAAGATTCATTAATTTTTACGTATAACTAACAACTTAAATCTTATGCTTAAAGGACATCCTAAAGGTCTGTTGCCTGCTGCCCTGTCAAACATGGGCGAGCGTTTTGGTTTTTACACCATGATGGCAATTCTCATCCTGTTCTTAATGTCGAAGTTCAACATTACAGGAACAGAGGCAGGAAAACTCTAATCGATTTTCTATGCTTCAATTTACGTTCTGGCACTTGTTGGAGGTTTAATTGCCGATAAGTTGCGCAACTACAAAGGTACTATCATCGTCGGTTTGCTGACAATGACACTTGGTTATTTCTTGCTGGCAACTCCGGCCCTGATTACCACCAAGTACATTGCTCTTGGAGCATTGATGGTAATTGCCTTCGGAAATGGGTTGTTTAAAGGTAATCTTCAGGCAGTTGTCGGTCAGATGTACGACAACGATGAGTACCGCGGCAAGCGTGACGCTGGTTTCCAGATTTTTTACATGTTTATTAATGTAGGTGCAATGTTTTCGCCTTTGATGGCTACATGGGTAAGAAATGCCTTTGTAAAGATGCAGGGATATGCCTACAATGCCGAATTACCCGGCCTTTGTCACCAGTATCTCGACGGAAATATGTCACAGGATGTTGTTAACGGAAGATTTACCGAATTGGCCTCTACCGTTTCGGGTAGCCTTCCTGCCGATCTTGCAGATTTTAGTGTTAAATACCTTGATGCCTTCAATACAGGTTTTCACTATGCATTCCTCACAGCTGTGGGCGCTATGATTATTTCCCTGTTCATTTTCCTCTTTACCAAGAACATGCTTCCCAATCCGCAGGTTAAAACCAAAGTTGCCATGTCCGCTGACCAAATCAAGCAAGACGCAAAAGAGATCAAGCAACGCATTATGGCTTTATTTGCAGTGTTTGGAATCGTGATCTTTTTCTGGTTCTCATTCCATCAGAATGGTTTGACCCTGACCATGTTTGCTAAGGATTATACGCTTCTTGGAGGAATATTCCCATCAGTTGAGACCTTCCAGTCAATTAATCCCTTCCTCGTAGTATTTCTAACCCCTGTTATTATTTTCATTTTTAGCTCATTGGCTAAACGAGGGAAGGAACCTTCCACACCAAAAAAGATTGCCATCGGTATGGGTATAGCCGGTCTGGCTTTCGTTGTCATGGCTATAGGTTCGATTGGCCTGCCATTATTTAATGATGTTAAGGAAATGGGTGGCTTACCCGATATTCAAAAAGTAACCCCATGGTTGTTGTTTGGCGTCTATTTCATCCTCACTGTGGCTGAGTTGTTCATATCTCCGCTGGGCCTTTCATTTGTTTCCAAGGTAGCTCCGGCTCACCTTCAGGGATTGATGCAAGGCGGCTGGCTGGCAGCAACAGCTGTTGGTAACGGATCCTTGTTCCTGGGTGCAATGATGTACGAAACTATTTCAATTTCAGTCACATGGACTGTTTTTGTTGTTGTTTGTCTTGCTTCCATGATCATTATGTTTGCCATGGTCAGCTGGCTCGAAAGGGTTGCCAAGTAGCAAACCTCAGTTATATTACAAGGAAAGCAGTCTGAAAGCCGGGCTGCTTTTTTTTTGGCGAATTCGCAAATAAGATTATGATTGTAGCTTTGCAGAAATGTTAACCACAGAGGGAGTATTCGCATGGGGTGACAGCCAGCCTTTCTATTCTTTTTCGTCCATGATGAAGAATCATTATGGGGGAAGGGTTCAGAAGATTAGTGTTGATGCTGGTTTCACATGCCCCAACAGAGATGGAACAAAAGGAACCGGAGGTTGCACTTTTTGCAACAACGATGCTTTTAATCCTTCTTATTGTAGGCCACAAAAATCCATAAGGCAGCAAATTGAAGAAGGGATAGAATTTCATAGAAGACGCTACCGGAGGGCTGATAAATATCTGGCATATTTTCAGGCCTACACCAATACTTACGATGCTGTTGAAAAACTGGACAAGTTATATCGGGAAGCACTTGATGTGCCTGGTGTTGCCGGACTTGCCATCGGTACAAGGCCTGATTGCGTCGGAAAAGAGTTGCTGGATTATTTTGCACAGCTTTCAATGGAGTACATCATATTTTTAGAATACGGAGTTGAGAGTTTTTATGACCAAACGCTGATGCGGATCAACAGGGGCCATGATGCTTCTGCTTCGTTGAAAGCCATCCACATGACTGCCGATGCCGGAATTCATTGCGGTATTCATTTAGTGTTTGGACTCCCTGGCGAAACAACACAGATGATGCTGGATTCGGCAGAGATTATTTCCGCTCTGCCCATCAACAGTGTTAAGTTCCACCAACTGCAAATAATCACAAATACACAGATGGCGAAGGAATTTATTGACTCACCACAGGACTTCCACCGGTTTTCCCTCGAACAGTACATTGAATTCATTATCCAATACACAGAGCGTCTTAACCCATCTATTGCCATCGAACGCTTTGCAGGAGAAGTGCCGCCTGCATATCTCTGCACAGAGCCCTGGAGCAGGCTTCGTTATGATCAGGTTTTAAACATGATCAGACAAAAAATGAAGTTGCTCAACACATGGCAGGGAAAATTGTATGTTGCCAAATCAGGAAATTAAGGTACAGCCGATCAGTTTTTTTTAAAGATGTTGAATAATAGTCATGCCAGACAGCCACCCGGCTGACATCTCATTCATTATTTTTTGGATGAAATTTTTCGGTAAGTTCCTGAAGTGGAGTTCCAATTTGCCAAATAGAGCCAGAAAAGATCAGATTTTTTTAATGTTTTTTGCAAACGTTTCATCATTATTTTACCTTTGTACATCTAAACCTATTTAGTAACCAAAATTAACATCCATGAAAAAGTTTACTCTTTTACTTCTTAGTGTTGTTTTTGTGGCTTTCACTGCTCAAGCCCAGCTGAACAAGCGGATTGCAGGGCCTCAAAAGCAAGCTCCAACAGGTGTTGCAACCTTTATTCCTTCACAACCCGTTAATTACACGGTGAATAACGTTGACGAAGGTTTTGAGGGTTATGCTGATTTCACCCTGAATCTGAGCCCCTGGACAACCGTTGATGTTGACGGCTCGGCCACATATGGATTTTCAGGCATTGAGTTTCCAAATGCCTATACAGCGATGGCCTACATTGTGTTTAACCCATCGCAGACTGTACCTCCAATGACAGATGATGATGCTATTCAGCCTCATACCGGAGATAAATTTGCAGCCTGCTTTGCTTCGGTTACACCTCCGAACAACGACTGGTTGATTACCCCGCTGACACCGCTGGGCGACAATTCTTCCATTACCTTCTTTGCCAAATCCTACACAGCTGAGTACGGTCTGGAGCGTTTCAAGGTTGGAGTTTCGACAACCAATACCGACCCTGCAAGTTTCACGATTATTTCCGGGGCAAACTACATCAGTGCGCCGGCAACAGCCTGGCAGGAATATACATTCGATCTGAGCGCCTACGATAACCAGAATGTTTATGTTGGAATCCAGTGCGTTTCGAACGATGCTTTCATCTTTATGGTGGATGATGTGGTCATTAATACTGAAGGCGGCGGTGTGTTGTACATCTACAATGATGACTTCGAATCTTATGATGCCAATGCTTACATTGCCCAATCAAATCCTGAATTCTGGACAACATGGGGTAATGCTCCCGGAACAACTGAGGATGCCCGCATAGTTACAGAGCAGGCCAGTTCACCTGTTAAGTCAGTGAAAGTTGATGGTGTAACAGACCTCGTTTTGAAACTTGGCAACAAAACCAGCGGCAAGTATCAGGTCAATTTCAATTACTATGTACCATCAGGATTTGGTGCATATTATAACTTCCAGCATTTTGAAGCTCCCGGCGTTGAATGGGCCTTTGAAGTGTATTTTACAGCCACAGGCAGTGCTTATATGAATGCAGGTGGCGCAAATGCTGCTTTGTTTAACTATACACAAAACGAATGGTTCCCGATCGAAAACATCATTGATCTTGATGAAGACTGGGCGCAGGTGTATATCAACGGAGTACTTATCCATGAATGGCAATACAGCCTCCAGGCACAAGGCGAACCCGGAACCAAACAGCTTGGCGG
>Ga0351949_1100_pt1 | contig 12506 bp, 11 predicted proteins | sample BONcelT113001G15_FD_206856 | JGI IMG/M metagenome (GOLD analysis project Ga0351949, IMG submission 206856) | Enriched cells from coal bed in the Powder River Basin, Montana, United States - BONCAT cells T11 rep3 HSBNCT.T11.300.1.G15 ... | reverse complement strand
ACTGTCAAGCATCAAAGACTGCCGGTTTCATAAAAAGCCCAACTTCTGCGCATTGCCGGACTTCGGAAAGGAGATGAAATGAACATCAAAAGCGTCAAATCTCTCATGCGGGTGGCACAGGGAAAAGAACCGGCGGATCTGGCCGTTGTCAACGCCGCGCTTTTCAATGTGTTTACGGCTGAGATCATCCGCGATTGTTCGGTCTGCATCAAGGATCGTCAAATCGCCTATGTCGGCGGAAATCCCGGGGGTGCCATCGGAAAAGAGACGATCGTCATCGATGCGGACGGAAGAACTTTGATCCCGGGTCTTATCGACGGCCATACGCATATCGCATGGATGACCGCGCCGGCTGAAATTGTAAACGCGGCCATTGCCGACGGCACCACCACCATTGTCACCGAGATATTCGAACCCTACCCCGTTGCCGGATATCCGGGCACGCTGGAGCTTCTCGAGGCCATGACCGACCAGCCGGTAAAAATTTATGCGGTGGCGCCGGCCATGGTCTCCATCAGCAGAAGATGTCGGGGGATCGCGCCGGAAGATCTAAAAAAACTGCTGGCCCGGGATGACGTGCTCGGGCTCGGCGAATCCTACTGGCAGGGCGTGTTCCAGAACCCGGATACCCATCTCCCGGCGTTCGCCGCAACCCTGGCAGCCGGCAAAACACTCGAAGGCCACTCCGCGGGTGCAAACGAAAAATACCTCAATGCGTATGCGGCCGCCGGCATATCCTCCTGCCATGAACCCATAAAAGCAGCCGAAGTCATCGACCGGCTAAGGCTCGGCATGCATGTCATGATCCGGGAAGGCAGCGTCAGGAGGGAACTGGAGGCGGTTTCAAAAATCACCCAATCGGGGATCGATCTGCGGCGGGCCGTGCTGGTATCAGACGGCATTTCACCCGAAGCGGTCATGGCGGACGGCTATATGACCTTTATCGTTCAAAAAGCCATTGACTATGGGTTTGCGCCGGCAGATGCCGTCCGCATGGCCACCCTTAACGCGGCCGAGCATTTCGGTCTTGACGGTCGGATCGGCGCCATTGCGCCGGGCCGCCTGGCCGACATCCTGATCATCCCGGATCTTGGGACCATCCGGCCGGAGATCGTTATCAGCAACGGCCGGGTAATTGCTGAAAACGGAAAACCCCTGGTGCGCGCCCGGCCTCATCGGTTTTCAGAGGCCTGCATGCGAACTATCCGGCTGCCAAAAGCCCTGGCACCCGATGCCTTTGCCGTCCCGGTTTCCGGCCCTGGCGCAACGGCGGCTGTCAATTTCATCGAACTGATCACGGAACTGGTCACCCGCCGGCTGGAGTATCGCCTCCCCGTCATCAACGGAAATATCGCGGCGGATTTTCAAAACGATATCTGCAAGATCGCGGCCATTGACCGGGCCAATACCCCGGGAGAAATGTTTTGCGGTTTCATCAAGGGATTCGGGCTGAAGTCCGGGGCCGTTGCCACGAGTGCTTCGTGGGATGCGGCTGATATCGTGGTGATCGGGGCAGATGACGGGGACATGGCCCTGGCGGTCAACCAGATTCGCGAATTGCAGGGCGGCATCGTGATTGCGGAGCGCAATGAGGTCCGGGCTGAACTGCCACTGCCGGTTTTTGGCGTAATCTCCGATCAGCCCATGGAACTCGTCGCCAGACAAACCATCAATATTCAAAAAATATTAAAGAATATGGGCGTGGCCCTTTCCGATCCCCTGCTCACCCTGTCGACCATGACCACGGCGGCTATTCCGTTTTTCCGGATCTGCGAGGAAGGGCTGTATGATTTCAAAACCGGCGAAACAATGGGATTGACAGCGGAAATATAACTATTTGATCAGCTCGACATCGGCCATATACGGATAATGGTCCGACGGGAAAGCGTCGTTGACATGGTCCCGGATGATCCGGGCGTCACGCACCCGAAAGTGTGAGTCCACGAGGATCCAGTCCAGCCGATTCTTCTGGGGAATGCCGGTAAACCCGTGATGGGTGAAGCTTTTTGCGCCGTCGCCGCCGCCGGCCAGGTCCCAGGTGTCGTGGAGGTCGGTTGCCGGCGACGTCAGGATGTCATGGACCCGGGAATCCGGCGCGTCGTTGAAGTCTCCCATGAGGATAACCGGATATCGTTGCTGTTTGGCCCATTGGGAAATGATCCCGGCCTGGCAATAACGGGCCTCCGCGCCCAGATGATCCAGATGGGTGACCGCGGCGGTCATTTTCCGAAAAGACTTCTCGATTCGCACATCGGCAAAACTGATCATGCGGGGAAAGGCACTGTCCCAGGACTTGCTCAGATGCACGTCCGGGGTTTCCGACAGCCAGAATTCCCTTCCGCCTTCAATGGCGATATCGGCTTTTCTGAAAAACAGGGTGGGACACTGGATATGCTTATCCGGCAGGCGGCCGGGCATCACCGCCTCATAATCCGGCAGTTGTTCCAACAGATAGGTCAACTGGGACCATTTTCCTTCCTGGGTGCCGACAACAGCCGGCTCATAGCGGCGGATGACATCCACCACCAGTTCCCTCCGCCGGTCCCAGGCATGGGGGCCGTCGGTCTCATTTTCAAACCTGAGATTAAAGGTCATGACGCGCATCAATGGGCTCATCTCCTGAAAATAATGTGTCGTCGCCGGATTTGCCGCTCACCTTTGCAGATTTTTCCGTTTTTGGCAAGGGTAAAGCCGGAAAGTAGACGTTGACATGCAGATTCTGATGTGGCACATTGTAAGACATGAAAACCGCAACTCTCACCATCAGGCTGGATGACGACCTGGACAAGCTTTTGACGAAGGCAACCCGCCAATCCGGACGCACCCGCAGCGAGATTGCCCGCGATGCGTTGCGCCGGCAACTTCGCATCAGTCAGTTCGATGCGCTGCGCCGCAAGATGATGCCGTTTGCGGAGGCGCGCGGCTACCTGACCGACGAAGACGTGTTTGCCGACGTGTCATGAAGGTGGTGCTGGACACCAACGTGCTGGCCAGCGCCGCGGCCACGCGCGGGCTTTGCGCAGACGTGCTCCGCGAGGTCCTTGCTGAACACGAGTTGGTGATCTGCAAGCAGATCACTGATGAACTCAAACGCGTCCTTACCGACAAGTTCGGCGTCGCTCCCGCCCTGGTTAACGAATTCCTATGGCTAATCCGACAGGACACCACCATCGTCAAACCACGGATCGTTCCGAATGTCGCGATCCACGACAAGGACGACCTCGGGATCCTGGCGGCTGCCATCACCGCGGAAGCAGATGTCCTCGTCACCGGAGACAAGGAGCTTCAGGACTTGAAAAGAGTAGAACGGACAACCATTCTGTCCCCGCGAGCTTTCTGGACTCTACTGACGGCCGAACCTGACAAATCCGGCTCACACGGTAAACCGCGCCGCTGATTTGCGTCGAATACCTTGCCCCGGTACCGGACAGCACCGCGATATCTGCCCACAACATCAAAAGAATTGGTCGGCATAAATGCTTGCAAAAACCATCTCAAATGATTTATGAATATCAAAAGGCAGTTAAGCTTGAACCGGATCACGGGGAACCCATGTTTTCAAGCGCCGTGATAAATGATTTTGAATCGACGGCATATGAATCCTTGAGTTCACCGGAAACTGCTGAATTACTTGTTCGACAAAGGATATTTTGCAAGGAGGGTAAGCGGTGATAAGATTTCAACTTTTCAGATTGCGCCTCTTCTTGATGCCAACATTGTTCAATCAAGATGTTGACCGCGTCAAAATATTACGAGAGATTATTTCGGAAAAGCCCTCAGCAGAATTAAGGAAAGGTTATTGGTGGCATATCGGGAATGTAAAAGAGTTTGGTAAGAATGGTGCATACTTTGCCTTAGGACGAACAACTAAGTCAATAGTTGAGTTATATAATCCAGAAACAAGGGATTTTGTTGTCGATGAACACCCTGAATCGCCATACACCCATGCATATATCGACTTCCCTCTGCAAGTCCTTGCAATTGGAAATAAACCACGTTTAGCCCAGTATACCAAATCAATAGCAGAACACTTAGAAAAGCTGCTAAATCAACAAAAAAAATTGCAATATTTTAATATGTCGGCAGATATAGCACCTCTTAATGATCCAAGAGATTTTCTGACACATCTAAAAGAAGCAGCTGTTGTTGGAAATTTTACTGCGGAATTTACATTGCCCAATCCATTTGATTCAGAGGAAGATTTTGAAAAACCCTTTCAAAAATTTATTAATGCATCTGAAGGGAATAAAGGGAAAGCTTCTGTGAGCGGACCCGATCTTAATAGAGAAGTAATAGAAAATATTGCCAGAACTTGTGCTGCTTCAGGAAATGATGCATCAGCTCGCATGAAGGATACAATAAAAAGCAGATTTAGAACGCGGCATCTAAAAGGACGAGCTGTTACTCTCGACTATGATGATGAAGATCCAAAAGAATCACCAGAGTCATTCTTAGATGACATAAGGGAAACATACAAAGCTGTGAGAACGGAACAAAGCGAAAATGATTAATTTTTGGACATGGTTCCTTAGAGGCAACACAGTAGAAGAATCGCCTGGAGATTCGGCTATCGAAAGAAAAGCTGGAATAAGAACATATTTTGATAAATGGCTGTTTTTCCATATCGCCGTTGGATTGTTATTAATGTTTATTGTACCTATGCAAATAAATGAAGCCGCAAAATCCATATTACTCCCATTAGCCGGTATTTTTATTGGCCTCACTTTCGCGTGGGGAGGCAATGCCGTCACTCTGATGCAATCTGATGAAATTAATATTCTCGCCGACCATAGGCCTGGTGGATTAAAAGAATATGTATTTAAATTCCAAACAGCGATCTTGGTGTTATTATTTACAATGATAGCGTGGGGCCTTGCAGGCTTGGATATTTTTGAAGGTCTTTATTATTCCAAATTTAGCATATTTTATAATGGCGTTAAGGCCTTTTTATTTTTTCTCGTTAGCCTTTCAATTCGTGATTGTTGGCATGTAGTAATGGGTGCCCAAGCAATGATTCTATACAAGAGGAAAATCAGAAAAGCAATAAGTGACCAAAAGAAAAAGGAATCATCGAAGCATGGTATTGAGTAGGACGCTCCCTACGTCGCGTCTCTCATACAAACCGTTATATGCCCACACCCTCAAAAGAATCGATCGTACCACCCCATGACAAATCAAACACCAGAGCAGAAAGCGCGGGATGAAATCGACAAGATGCTGGTTGCGGCCGGATGGGTGGTGCAGTCCAAAAACAAGGTGAATCTGGCGGCCGGCAAGGGTGTGGCGGTCCGGGAATACCAGACCGATGTCGGCCCGGCCGATTATGTCTTGTTTGCGGACGGGAAACCCGCCGGCATCATCGAGGCCAAGCGGGAGGAAGAAGGGGAGCGGCTGACGACTCACGAAGACCAGGCTTCGTGGTATGCCCAGGCCACGTTAAAATATAATCTCAACAAGGAACCCCTGCCGTTTGTATATGAAAGCACCGGCGTGCTGACCCGGTTCACCGATTACCGGGACCCCAAACCCCGATCCCGGCCGGTGTTTCATTTTCACAAACCCGAGACCCTGGCCGAATGGCGCGGGCAGACGGAAACCCTGCGGGAAAAACTTCAAAACATGCCGGCTCTGGATGAACAGGGATTGCGCCCCGCCCAGATCCGGGCCATCCGGAATCTGGAAACTTCATTTAAAGACAACCGGCCCAAAGCCCTGATTCAAATGGCCACCGGCGCAGGCAAAACCTTTACCGCCTGCACCTTTGTCTATCGGTTGTTGAAACACGCCAATGCAAAACGCATTTTGTTTCTGGTGGATACCCGCAACCTGGGCGAACAGGCCGAGCAGGAGTTTTTAAAATATCAGCCCGCCGACGACAACCGCAAATTCACCGAACTCTATAATGTGCAGCGACTGAACTCGGGCTATATCGCCTCGGACAGTCAGGTCTGCATCTCCACCATTCAGCGCCTCTATGCGATTTTAAAGGGCGAAGACTTAGATGAAGCCGCGGAGCTGGAAAACCCCAACGAATCCGCCTGGCAATGGCAGAAAAAAGCGCCCATCCCCGTGGCGTTTGCGCCCCGATACCCGGTGGAGCAGTTTGACGTGATCATCATTGACGAGTGCCACCGCTCCATCTACAACCTGTGGAAGCAGGTCCTGGAATACTTTGACGCCTTTCTGGTGGGCCTGACCGCCACGCCGGACAAGCGCACCTTCGGCTTTTTCAATGAAAACGTGGTCAGCGAATACACCTACGAAGAATCGGTGATCGACGGCGTGAACGTGCCCTATGACGTCTTCACCATTGAAACGGAAATCACCCGGGCCGGAGCCAAAATCAAGGCCAAAGAATATGTGGACAAGCGGGAAAAGCTGAGCCGCAAAAAGCGCTGGGAACAACTGGATGAAGATGTCGAATACACGGCCGGCCAACTGGACAGGGAGGTGGTCAATCCCAGCCAGATCCGCCATATTATCCGGGCGTATAAAGAGGCCCTGCCGACCATTTTCCCGGATCGCTTTGATGAAAAGGGTGAATTTGAAGTGCCCAAAACCCTGGTCTTTGCCAAGACCGACAGCCACGCCGACGATATTATCCAGATCATCCGGGAGGAGTTTGCTGAAGGCAATGATTTCTGCAAGAAGATCACCTACAAGGCCGACGAAGATCCCAAATCGGTCCTGACCCGGTTCCGCAACTCCTGGGCCCCGCGCATTGCCGTGACCGTGGACATGATCGCCACGGGCACGGACGTCAAACCCCTGGAGGTGCTGCTGTTCATGCGGGATGTGAAAAGCAGCAACTATTTTGAGCAGATGAAGGGCCGAGGCACCCGCACCCTTAATTTTGACGATTTAAAAAAGGTCACCCGCACGGCCCGCCACACCAAGACGCATTTTGTGATTGTGGATGCCGTGGGGGCCGTCAAATCCAAAAAAACCGATTCCCGGCCCCTGGAGCGCAAACCGGCCGTACCCTTAAAAGACCTGCTGGGGGCCGTGGCCATGGGCGTTCAGGATGAAGACCTGTTTACCTCCCTGGCCAACCGGCTCATCCGCCTGAGCAGACAGCTCACCGAAGACGAAAAGGCCCGGTTTGAAAACCTCTCCGGCGGCAAAACCATCAACCAGGCGGCCGGCGACTTGCTCAGTGTCTACAACCCGGACACCATCGAAAAGGTGCAATTAACCATCGCGCAGGAAAAACCGGGTTTTCCGCCGGATGAAATCCAACAGGCCCTTGAAAAGGAACTGGATACCCTGCGGCGGCGAGCTGCGTCCGTTTTTACCGGCGAGATGAACGAATATATCGAAAATGTGCGCAAATTCCATGAGCAGATCATCGACACAATTAATCTGGACACCCTTCGCAAAGCCGAGTGGGACAGCTATTCCACGGAAAAGGCCCGGCAGGTGGTTCAGGATTTCAGCGCCTACATTAAAGCCCACAAGGATGAAATCATCGCCCTGAGCATTTTTTACGACCAGCCGTATCGCCGCCGAGAACTGACCTTTGCCATGATCAAGGAAGTGCTGGAAATCCTGAAGCGGGAAAAGCCGCTGCTGGCACCCCATTATGTGTGGAACGCCTATGCCCAGTTGGAAGAAGTTCGGGGCAACAGCCCCAGAAGTGAACTGGCGGCCCTGGTTTCGCTGATCCGGCGAGTAAGCGGCATTGACAGCCAGCTCACGCCGTACAATCACATCGTGGATAAAAATTTCAAGGACTGGATTTTTAAAAAACACGGCGGCGCCGGGCAAAAGTTCTCCGAAGAGCAGATGGAATGGCTGCGGATGCTCAAGGATCATGTGGCCGCCAGTTTTCATGTGACCGTAAACGATCTGGACTACACGCCCTTTGACGCCCTGGGCGGCCGGGGCAGAATGTGGCAGCTTTTCGGCGACCGGGCCGGTGATCTCCTGGACGAATTGAATGAGGCGCTGGCGGCGTAGGTTGTAGAGACGCAATGCATTGCGTCTCTACAACCTACGCAACGACGCCAAAACGACCGGATGACGTGACGATATAATGGAAAAATATAAAAACAAATACCGCATCCCGTCCGCCCGATTGCAAAATTGGGATTATGGATGGAATGCCTCATATTTCATCACCATCTGCACCCATAACCGGGAATGTTATTTTGGGGAAATTGTTGACACCCTAGAGACGCAATGCATTGCGTCTCTACGACCACCCATTGCAATGCGATTATCCGAAATTGGAAAAATTGTGGAATCCGAATGGATTAAAACACCGGAAATCCGACCCGATATGAATTTGAAATTGGGCGCATTTGTGGTCATGCCCAACCATTTTCATGCCATTATCATGATTGGGGAAAATCAATATAATCGCGAACGTGGGGTTGTACGTCGTGGCGGTGGCAACGACGCAATGGATCGTTGTCGTGGTAACGACGCAATGCACCATTGTACCGGTAGAGACGCAATGCATTGCGTCTCTACGACGACGGCGACGACAGCGGGGGATACCCCATCGCCCCAAAACCGATTTGGCCCGCAATCCAAAAACCTGGCATCCATCCTGCGAGGATTTAAATCATCAGTGACGAAACAGGCCCGACCCATTAATCCTGATTTTGCCTGGCAACCCCTGTTTCATGACCACGTCATCCGCGACGCAGAATCATATCACCGCATTGAACAATACACCGTCAACAACCACCGGAATTGGGAACAGGATAGATTTTATAGATGATGCGAGATGATTGGGTTGAAATAGAATTGGGGAAAGTCTGCGATATATGTGATCATCTTCGTAAACCGATAAATTCAAAGGAAAGAGCGAAAAGAATTGAAGGCAAAAAAATTTCAGACCTTTATCCATATTACGGTGCCACAGGACAGGTGGGATTTATTGATGATTACCTGACAGATGGCGAATATGTTTTGATTGGTGAAGATGGCGCTCCCTTTTTCGATTATACGAAAAACATAGCCTATATGATTAACGGTAAAACATGGGTAAATAATCATGCCCATATTTTGCTTTCAAAATTTAACAACAAATTCCTGTTGCACTACTTAAACCAATTTAATTTTAATGGTTTCGTGTCCGGTACGACTCGGCTGAAATTAACTCAAGGCTCTTTAAAAAAGATCCCTGTAAAACTCGCCCCCCTCCACGAACAACGCGCCATCGTCGCCAAAATAGAGAAGCTCTTCAGTGATCTGGACAACGGCATCGCCATCCTCAAAGCCGCCAAAGCCAAACTGGACATTTACCGCCAGGCCGTGCTGAAAAAGGCGTTTGAGGGGGAGTTGACGAAAGCGTGGCGGGAGCAAAGAGATTTAAATGGATGGAAGGAGTTGATGATTTCACAAATTGGGGAAATAGTTACTGGAAATACTCCATCCAAAAAAAACGAAGAATTCTATTCATCTCACGATTACAATTTTTATAAGCCGACTGACCTTGAAGCAGGCCATAATGTTTTTAAATCTATTGATGGTCTTTCACTTAAGGGGTTTGAAAATGGCCGCCAAGCTCCAGAAAATTCGATTCTTGTGACTTGCATAGGTGCAACAATTGGTAAGACAGGGCTCATAAAATCGAGAGGATGTTTTAACCAGCAGATTAATGCAATAATTCCATCAGACAAATACAACCCAAAATATGTCTATTATCAAGCCATCGGAATAGATTTCCAAACTCAAATAAAGAATAGAGCTTCTTCCACAACATTGCCGATATTGAATAAGGGTAAGTTTTCAACCTTGAGGATAAATGTGTGCTCGATGGAAGAGCAAGATCAAATCGTCATGGAAATCGAAACCCGCCTCTCTGTCTGCGACAAACTGGCCGAGAGCATCGACCAGAGTCTTGAAAAATCCGAAGCCCTGCGCCAGAGCATCCTGAAAAAAGCCTTTGCTGGAAAACTGCTGAGCGAATCCGAACTCACGGCCTGTCGCCGGGAGCCGGACTGGGAACCGGCGCAGAAACTGCTGGAGAGGATTGAAAAAGACAAATCTGGTCGGTCTGGAAAAAAACAGGTGAAAAACAAATGAAAAATCAGGCCGGAATTTATATTAACGGAGAATTGGTATGACATTGTAGAGACGCGATGCATCGCGTCTCTACAATCCATTATGAGGAACGAATAACGCATGAACGAATCCAACCTGATATCCAAAGTCTGGAATTTTGCCCATGTGCTGCGGGATGACGGCGTGGGCTACGGCGATTATCTGGAGCAGATCACCTACCTGCTGTTTCTGAAAATGGCCGATGAAATGAGCCGGCCGCCCTATAACAAGAGCATCCGTTTCCCGAAAATCAAGGATACCGAAGGCCGTGAACTGCAAGACGGCGAGCGCTGCGACTGGCCGACCTTGAGCCGCAAGCGGGGCGCGGAACTGGAGGCCTATTATTCCCGGATGCTGCGTTCTCTGGGCACGGAAAAAGGAATTTTGGGACAGATTTTCACCAAGTCACAGAACAAGATTCAGGACCCGGCCAAGCTTCTCAAGATCATCGACATGATCGGCCAGGAACAGTGGACCATGGTGGGGGCCGATATCAAAGGCGACATCTACGAAGGTCTGCTGGAAAAAAACGCCGCCGACACCAAAAGCGGCGCGGGCCAGTATTTTACCCCCCGGGCCCTGATCAAGGCCATGGTGCAGTGCGTGGCCCCGAAGCCCGGCAACACCATTCATGACCCGGCCTGCGGCACGGGCGGCTTTTTTCTGGCCGCCTATGACTATATCACATCCCATTATGAACTCGACCGGGAGCAGAAGGCGTTTCTGAAAAACAACACCTTTTCCGGCAATGAAATCGTGGCCGGGACCCGCCGGCTCTGCCTGATGAACATGTTTCTGCACAATATCGGGGAAATCGACGGCGAAACCTTTATCTCATCCACCGACGCCCTGATTGCCGATGAAGGCATCCGGGCGGATTACGTGCTGGCCAATCCGCCCTTCGGCAAAAAGAGCAGCATGACCATTACCAACGAAGCCGGCGAACAGGAAAAGCAGGATTTAAGCTACAACCGTCAGGATTTCTGGGCCACCACCAGCAACAAGCAGCTCAATTTCCTGCAGCATATCCGCACGCTGCTGAAAGTCACCGGCCAGGCCGCGGTGGTGCTGCCGGACAATGTGCTGTTTGAAGGCGGGGCCGGCGAAATCGTGCGCAGGGAGCTGATGAAAACCACCGACCTGCACACCATCCTGCGGCTGCCCACGGGAATTTTTTATGCCCAGGGCGTCAAGGCCAATGTTTTGTTTTTCGACAACAAACCGGCCTCCCGTGACCCCTGGACCCAGGCGGTCTGGCTGTATGACTACCGAACCAATGTTCATCACACCCTAAAAAAAGCAACCATGCGGGCCGAAGACCTTCAGGACTTTGTGACATGCTATAACCCCGCCAACCGCCATGACCGCGCGGAAACCTGGTCGGAAACAAATCCCGAAGGCCGCTGGCGGAAATTCACTTACAAGGAAATCATCGCCCGGGACAAAACCAACCTGGACATCTTCTGGCTCAAGGACAAGAGCCTGGCCGACCTGGACAACCTGCCCGACCCCGATATTCTTGCCAGCGAAATCATTGAAAACATCGAAGCCGGGCTGGTGAGTTTCAAAGAGATTATGGAAACCATCAACGGAAATGGCGATGAGGGACAATAATGGATCAACAGGATGAAAACCAGCCGGAAACCGGGCCGTATCAAATTGTTTTGCCCGAATGGATCAGTTGCGCGCCCTTTGAGCGACTGCTGGGGATGGATATTGTTGCGGCAAAAGACGGCCGGGCCATTCTTTCCATGCCGTTTCGTTATGAATTCGCCCAGGGCGCCGGCCTGATGCACGGCGGGGCACTGGTCAGCCTGGCCGACACCGCCGTGGTCATGGCCATCAAGAGCATGCTGCCGGAAAATACCCATTTCGCCACCATCCGCCTGGAATCGGAGTTTCTCCATCCGGTGCGCCAGGGCATCGTCACGGCAAAGGCCGAGGCCGGATTTAACGGCGAACGGACCATCAACGGTGAAGCCACGGTTTTTGATGAAACCGACCGCGCGGTCCTGTCGTTCCGATCGACATTCAAGGTTGCGAAACAGCCGAAAATCAGAAGCGTCGACTGAAAGGCGAATCGAAATCGGAATATTTTAAGTCGTTGGAATGTGAAAATAATCAAAAAAGGGCATTTCGTTCATGTGGGATTTCATTGACAGATGCAGGGAACTAATACAACGATGCAGGGACCATTACATCGTCTACAGAATAAGATACATCTTTTTTTATCTACTGCCAAGAAGCCGCGTCAGTCGCTATATGAATATCCTGATGAGCGCGGCCATGGAATCTTCTTTGCTGCTCTTGGCCGTTTATGTCCTCTGCGTCACACTGCTTTATCTGGCATACATGATGTGGGGGCTTTACCAGCAGACACTGGTGGGAGAAAGGTTCCTGACCACCTTTCATGATAAAGCATTTGCAATCAATGAAATCATGGAACTGGA
>Ga0351949_1098_pt1 | contig 12638 bp, 10 predicted proteins | sample BONcelT113001G15_FD_206856 | JGI IMG/M metagenome (GOLD analysis project Ga0351949, IMG submission 206856) | Enriched cells from coal bed in the Powder River Basin, Montana, United States - BONCAT cells T11 rep3 HSBNCT.T11.300.1.G15 ... | reverse complement strand
GGCCCGTGCCATCAAGTCTTCCAGCTTTCGTCCTGATCTGGTTATTGCCATCGGTCGAGGGGGATTCGTTCCTGCAAGGATAGTCTGCGACTTTCTCCTGCACAGTCTTTTAACAAGCATCAAGATAGAGCATTGGGATATTGCCGCCTGCAAAAGGCCGGAGGCTGCGGTCCGTTTTCCCCTGGCCGTCGATGTCCAAGACCAAAGCATTCTGATCATCGATGATGTTACCGATACGGGAGATACCCTCCGAGCAGCTCTAAATTATGTAAAGTCATTAGAGGCAGGCGAGACCAAGACAGGAGTCATGCAGCACAAGACAACCTCCTCTGTAGTGCCGGATTTTTATGCCGATGTCATAATGGATTGGAGATGGATAATCTACCCCTGGGCCGCCCACGAGGATCTGGTGGGTTTTACTGAGAAGGTTCTCTCTGTTGAGCTTGCGACGAGAGAGCAGATCCGCGCCAGGCTAAAAGAACAGTACACACTGGTTCTGGATGAAAACTGCCTTACGGAAGTGCTGGATGATCTGATGGAGATGAAAAAGGCCGAGAAAATCCAGGAGAAGTATAGAAAGATCTGACAGCAATCTGCTTCTTGACTTTCATCTATCCAGTTTCACATCTCTTTGCACTCTCTGCGGCTCACATTTCCCCAGAGCTTCTCTCAGATCCTCCATCTTCACCGGCTTGCTGATGTAGCCATCCATGCCGGCATCCAGACACCGTTCCCTGTCTCCCTCTAAAGCGCAGGCAGTAAGAGCAATGATGCAAGGCTGCTCCGCAAGAGGCCATCGCTTGCGAATCAGGCTAGCAGCTTCCAGTCCATCCATCTTAGGCATCTGAATATCCATGAGTATCAGATCATAGAACTGCTTCTCCAGGGCTTCTAAAACTTCCTGCCCGTCATCTGCGATGTCTGCCCGAAATCCCAGCTTTCTGAGCATTTTCTTTATGACTCTCTTATTCACCTCATTATCTTCAGCAATTAGGATGCGCAATTCATCATTAATCTCCTTATGAAAGTCGCCCTCCGTGCGCCCTTGAGCCTGACAGAGGGACTGGCGCAGGCAAGTAGAGGACGCGTCTTTTCCGCCGAGAGAGGAGGCAAGAGAGTAGTCAATATCCACCGGAACTGAGAAGTGAAAGGTAGAGCCCTTGCCTAGTTCCGATTTGACCCAGATCCGGCCCCCCATGATACCCACCAGCTTTTGGCAAATGGCCAGTCCCAATCCCGTCCCTCCGTACTTGCGAGTAGTGGACATGTCTACCTGGCTGAAGGATTGAAATAGCCTGTTAATCCTTTCCGGCGGTATCCCTATTCCCGTATCTTGAACCGCAAAGTGAAGATGGATTCCATGGCCTGCCTGGCCTACCTGAGAGCTGACACTGACAATCACCTCGCCCTCTTCAGTAAACTTTACGGCGTTGCTGAGGAGGTTAATCAAGATCTGCCGCAGCCTGGTTGGATCGCTATTAATACTGTCAGGCACAGATCCATCAATCTGATAGTGCAGCTTCAAGCCCTTTTCTCTGGCATTGGCAGCCAGCAAATTCAGACTGCCCGCCAAAAAACTCTGGAGATGGATGGTCTTTTTTTCCAGCTCCATCCGGCCGGCTTCGATCTTGGAAAAATCCAGAATATCATTGATGGTTGCCAGCAGAGCATCTCCGCTGCATTTTATGATCTCGACGCACTCTCGCTGCTCAAAATCCAGACTGGACCCAAGAAGAAGGCCGGTCATGCCGATAACCGCATTCATGGGAGTTCGGATCTCATGGCTCATGTTGGCCAGAAACTCGGCTTTCGCTTTTGCTCCTTCTTCAGCTGATTCCTTGGCCTGCTTGAGGGCCTTCTCAGATGCTTTCCGCTCCGTAATATCGGTGACAATGCCCCTCCAGCCCACCAATTTGCCGTCTCTCTCGATCCGGGTGGCATAAACCATTGCAGGAAAAGTGCTGTCATCCTTCCTTAGCATCCGGTATTCATCGGAACTATGCCGAGGCAGGGTATGCAGAGGCAGGGACGGTGGTACTATCTGATATCCTAAGTCCTCCTCCATCCTTCTTCTCTCTTCAGAAGCCACAACCTTGAGGACATGCAGACCTTTTTTCAGATCGTCGGGAGTGTATCCGAAGGTCGCCAGGCCGAAGCTGTTGGCAAATATTATGTTTCCTTGAGCGTCCAGCTCGAAGACAGTCTGGGGAAGGAGTTCCGCTAGCTCACGATATCTTCTTTCGCTCTCCTTCACAGCCTCCTCTGCTTTGATCCGGGCGATGATCCCGGCAGTCAAAGCCGCCAGAGCTTCCAAGGCCATGCGAGCGTTCTGAGGAAAATCGTCAAAGGTCCGGGAGACGAGGATTATGGCCGCAATAGCTCGGTCGTTGTGTTTGACTGGAAAATCTGCTATGGATCTAAACCCTTCCACGCGCAGATCCTCAAAGGGAGATGAGGCAATGTACGAGCGATCTCTGTAGACCCATTTTCCCGCCTTGACTATTTGCGCCCTGGCAGAATTTGGACCGCAATCTGAGCACCCTTTAGCAAATCTCTCTGAAAGACCCTTGTGCAGCACCATATTTACCCCACCTGCCTTGTCGACAAGGTAAACGGCTCCACCGTCTATGCCCTCAATTCTTAAAGTCGCATCAAATATGCGGCCCAAAGCTTCCTTAATGCTATCCGCAGAAATGAGAGCTACTGCCAGGTCGCGCTGCAATAGCAGCAGCTCTTCTATATGCCTACGCTCATTGATCTTGGCCTGCAGCATCTCATTGCTTCTCTCTAGATGCCTATTTGCCCGGATCAATTCGGCAATATCCTCTTTGGCCTCAGCCTCTCTCTTAGCCTCTTTTTCTCTTTCGTCCTTTATATTGGCAGGACTTTTTTTGCCAAGATCATTAGCGTTCTCAAGCATCTCTTACAAGTTCTCCGCTAGCTTGGTCTGAAAAGATCGCTCTATTTCTTAATGCTTTTCATTGCCCTTAGGACTCTACAATTCAGATAGCTGTAACAGTTCTGTGAGGCGCTAAACTGGCCTGATAAGCCAGGAGAAGCAAAGCCATATCCTCAATAGTTGCCCTGGGCTTAAAAAAAGGTGATTTTGGTTGTACGCTTATCACTTCAGTTCCGATGTGCAGTGCGAGCACTTGACTGCCGCCTTGGGAATGCTCTCCTTGCAAAAGGGGCACTCCTTGCTGTTGGGCTCGGGAGGTGCAGGCTTTTTCTTCAGAGCATTCACCTGACGGATCAACATGAACACAGCCAACGCCACTATGAGGAAACTGATTACGGCATTTATAAATAGACCATAATTGATAGTAGGTGCGGCTGCTGTCTGAGCTTCTGCCAAAGTGGCATAGGTTTTTCCGTCTAAAGCTATGAACAAGTCGGCAAAGTTTATGCCCCCCATGATCATGCCGATGGGAGGCATGATGACATCTTTTACCAACGAATTGACTATGCTGCCAAAGGCTGCACCGATGATGATGCCTACCGCCATGTCTATGACGTTTCCCTTCACTGCGAATTCCTTAAACTCACTGATAAATCCCATAATTCCTTACCCCCTTTTAAAGATGCTCTAATTTCTTTTTAATATTGGATGCTCAAATTATAAATTCTTTATGCAAGGAATCAGCACATATTGTCTTGAATCAGTACAATTTATCCGGGGAAATGTTAATGTGTTTACATTGAGTGCAGGTGCCATAATTATTTCCATATAATTTTGCAATTTTAAAATTAATAAAAAAAAATATTATTCTATTTAAATTTCGTATGGGAAAAAATTAGTAGGAAGAGAGCTATCTAAATCTTAATGAAAGAATATTCCAATAAAGAGATCAAAGTCCTCTGGAATCCGGAAAAGTGCATACATGCCAGAGAGTGCGTGAAGGGTCTGCCGGAAGTGTTCTGCCGGGATAGCACGCCCTGGATAAATATGCAAGGGGCAAGCTCTGAAGAGATCATGAAGATCGTAGATCGATGTCCATCCGGGGCTTTGACCTACGAAAAGGTAGGATCGGAAAATAGGAAGAGCGCAAATTCAACCTGTGCAAAGATCAAAGTGATGAAAAACGGTCCCCTGCTGGTGGAAGGCGGATGCTCTTTGACCGATAATGAAGGCAAAGAATTAGCCGGCCAGGGATCCTATGCCCTATGCAGATGCGGCGGATCAGGGAAGAAGCCGTTGTGCGATGGAACTCACACTAAAATAGGATTTGACGATACAAAATAAAAAAGAAAAAAGAAAAAAAGCTGGATCCCAGCCTTATTTCTTGGCCAGGAGCGGGATTGCATCGAGTGCTTTGGGATTGGCGACTGCCGATGTGTCTCCCAGAGCCTCTCCCAGGGCCTTAGCCTTGATTAGCGTCCTGACGGGCTTTCCTGCCTTGTTCCTGGGGATGTCGTCAACGAATATGACATCCGAGGGAATGGCGATGGGACCTAAGGTCTTTCGGACGAAGTTCTTGATATCTTTCTCTAAAGCGGCGTCCGGCTTTGCCTCGGGCTTCAAGACAGCGAATACTACAATGCTCTCGCCCTTAACCTTGTCCGGCTTGCCCACAACTGCAGCGGCGGCAACGGAGGGATGCTTCTCGGCTGATGCCTCAACTTCTGCATTGGAGATCCTGTGGCCTGCTACCTTGAGGACATCGTCTCCTCTTCCCAGAGCCCAGATGTATCCGTCCCCGTCCACGCGGGCCTTATCTCCTGAGAAATACTTGCCCGGAAAAGCGGCCCAGTAGGTCTCATTGTACCCCGCCAGGTCCTGGTAGACCTCGCGGAGCATGGAAGGCCAGGGATTTGTTATGAGTATGTTGCCGGTACTGCCAGCCGACACTGCTATGTCGTTGTCATCCACTACCTCTACGTTGTAACCGGGCAGAGCGAAGCTCGGCGAGCCGGGCTTGAGCGGAGTTATGGGCAGAGGAGCGATGACCTGAGAGCCGGTCTCGCTCTGGAACCATGTGTCCATGATAGGGGCAAATCCGTTGCCCACGTATTTCCTCCACCAGATGAAGGCATCGGGGTTCATTGCTTCGCCAACCGAGCCCATGAGTCGCACGGTGGAAAGATCGTATTTCTGCGGCCAGGAGGGCCCCTCGTTCATGAACATCCTGATGGCGGTAGGTGCAGTGTAGATCACAGAGACCCCGTAGTCCTCTATAATCTTAAACCACCGGCCGAAGTCGGGATAATCGGGCGAGCCCTCGTACATGATGCTTGTGGCGCCCAGGCACAGTGGCCCGTAGGCGATGTAGCTGTGGCCGGTGATCCATCCGATATCTGCGGTAGACCAGTAGACATCCGTATCCTTGATGTCGAAGACCCAGGACGTAGTGAACGCCGGGCCAACACTCATTCCTGCGTGAGTATGCACTATGCCGCGTGGCTTTCCGGCGGCTCCTGCCGTGTAAAGGATGAAGAGCGGATCAGCGGCATCCATTGGCAGAGTCTCGCAGGAGCCGGACTGGCCTGCTATAAACTCATTCCACCAGACATCGCGGCCTGCCGTCATGGGCGTCTCCTGGCCGTTTCTCTTTACCACTACTACCTTCTCGATGCACTTCAGGCCAGCGATGGCCTCATCGGCCTGGGGCTTGGTGGCAATGGGCTTGCCCCGGCGGTAGGAGCCGTCGCAGGTGACCAGAATCTTGGGCTGGCAGTCCTCCAGTCTGTCACGAATGGCCACGGCGGAAAAGCCGGAGAATACTACTACGTGAATGGCACCGAGCTTGGCGCAGGCAAGCATGGCCACGGGCAGCTCAGGAATCATGGGCAGATAGATTCCCACGCGGTCGCCCTTTTTGATTCCTTCGGCCTTGAGGGCGTTGGCGAACATGTTGACCTCACGGGATAGCTCAAAATAGGTGATCTTGCGCACATCGCCTACAGGCTCTCCCACGAAGATATAAGCCAGCTTGTTGCGCCGCCAGGAAGTGGCGTGCCTGTCTACGGCATTATAAGCTACATTGATCTTGCCGCCCATAAACCACTTGGCGAATGGGGCTTTCCACTGCAGTGTCTGCTTGTAGGGCTCGAACCAGTCCGCGTAGGTTTGGGCCATCTCGTTCCAGAACTGGGTGTAATTCTTAGAGCACCACTCTCGCATTTCGCTCTCAGATTTCAGGCCCTTGGTCTTCATCCAGGCCATGACATTGGAGTTTTCAACTAGATCACGAGGAGGATAGTACAGACCTTGCTCTGCGGTCTGAACAGATTTATCCGATTTTTCATCAGCCATTTCATATCGCCTTACATTTTTTGCAATTTAATAAGCATTTGTATCCAAATTTCATCTTATTTTCTCATTTCAAATTGTAATGGATATTCAAATACCTTTTTGATACTGTATTTCAGTCTTATTCGGTAGATATAAATCTATTCCAACTGAATTATGATTATATAATTTTTTTTGACCTGGTTAATCATTAAAGGTCTTTAGAACTAGATTTAAGGCTAAATTATTCGATTTTAATTGTTTCGTATTGGAAATTAGGGATCTGAGCTTATCAGTGTCGAATGTGAAAATGAATCAAGATCTTTAAATGAATAAGTGATTGGCTACCCCAACAATCTGCTCAGACGATTCCATCTGCCCTCCAAAATATCTAAATATGTTCAAGTATAATGGTTAATACTATGATTTCCTTGTCCCAGCCATGCTCCTCGAAAAATCCCATGTACTGCACAAAGGCAAATCTTGCCGAGCTATACAGGGAAAGCAAGAGCCTGTTTCCCACCCAAACCCTCATCAACTCCCCAGAGATGGAGATCGTGGACGGAGTAAACTGGTCTTTTGATCCCGGCACATTGACCATCTGGAACAACCGATACTGGAAGGGTTTTTATCCTGCAGATTACGATCTTAAAAATCTGGTCCTGATGTATGGTTTTGGTTTCTATAAGAGATTCTGGGCAGATAAAGATGGATCAAAGGGTAAAAAAATAAAGGGTGAGACGCACCCCTATAGCTCCGATATCCATGCGGCCAACGAGGCTATTGATGTGAATCTCTCGGAAAAAGGCAAGGCAGTATACATCAAGTATCGCGATTTTCCCTTCAACAACTTCGACGACCTATTGAAGATCATTGACAAAGATTTAGCTATTGGTGAGGCCTTTGTCTCGCTTCGAGATCCTGGGCGTGGTCTATCCATATTTCACTTTGTCCTCTCCAGGAGGTACTCCGTGGATTTCATGACTCAGGCGGACTGCCAGTTCATCTTCCAGTCCAAAGCAAAGGAGGTTAGAGGAGGTTTTAGGCACCTAGGAACTGCGGCTGGTATCCAATGCAGCTCTTTCGCCGCCTATTCTGCGCTGCAAATTCTACAAGAAAGGCAGCGATCTGCTGGCAGGCTTTATCCTGGGTGGAAAGCTGCCGCAAGGAAGCAATACTGCGACTTTCGATGAGAATATGATCAGCGCCTTTGACCTGCCTTCTCAAATTCTCAGCAATGAGATTCGTGAAGTAAACAAGGACCTTTTGGTGGGAATCTTAGAGAAAGCTGACAATCCCATCTTCGAGGCAATGCTTGGTTCGAAAGGATTCGTCACGAAAGGCAAGAGTGGCGTCTTCCTGCCCTATATCCTAAAGCGCGTCGCATCACCCTGAGGTTGCATCAATAGGATCGAGATTATGTGAGGTATAAATTATGAGCTTTCTGATAGATCCGCCGTTGCTGCTGCTTTCCGGTTTGGCCATTTACCTTTTAGGGAAAAGAATGCAGTGGAGCAGACATTCAAAGATAGTAATAGGACTGGCTATCGCCTTGATATTCATAATCTTCAGCACTCTTCTCTATACGGATATCATCCGCTGCACATTCCCGTTCTTTTCTCGCTTGAGCGGCTCGGAGTTTATGTTCCATAGCAATATCACCCACATCACAAAATCAATGGTTCCTGAGATTATTGTTCTATTTCTCTTTCTGCTCTACCCGGTGTGGATATTTGCAGGATATGCTTCGGCGCTGCTTATAGAAAAGAGAAGGCGCATCTCCCCAGAGATATACACTTACTCTGATGTCAAGAGCAAAAAGAGGAATAAAGGCATTAACAATGGATCCAATGGATCCAATGCAATCACAGGCGCTAATAGTAGCATTAGCAGCGCAGGTGCTATCACTAATAGTAGAAATGACCGCACGCTAGCGCTCCCATCAGTATATGCCGTTAAGAGAGGCAAGGATACCAGGAAGTGTGTGATAGACGCCATCGACTCCCTGGGTGGCATCGGCAAGTTCGTTCAAAACGGCGATAAAGTGCTGGTCAAGGTCAACATCTGCGGTGGAGTGCCTGAGAAAATAGGGACTTTCACCAGCATCGAGGTGGCCGATGTGCTGGCGGATTTGATTATATCTGCCGGAGCCGAGCCCATCGTTGCCGATGCCGACATGGTCTGGGTCAAGTTCTGGCAGGCAGCGACCGATTCCGGCTATATGGAATGGGCGAAGAAGAAGGGTGTTCGCCTGGTCAACCTCTCTGAAACCAAGATTGTGAATTTCGACTTCGGACCGGACAGTGCTCTGGGAATGGAAGAGGTCTCCATGGAGATGATGGATGCAGATGTGATCATCTCTGTGCCCACCATGAAGACCCATCTTCTCACCGGGGTCACTCTGGCCATGAAGAATATGTATGGCACATTCCCTGATATCGACAAGGCCAAGTATCACAAAAAAAGCATTGAGGACACCATCATCGAGGTAAATTCCGCCTTCACCCCCAACCTTGTGGTAATCGATGGCAGCATAGGGGGTGAGGCCATAGGTCCTCTCTCCGCATGCCCGGTTTACTTTGAGACCATCATCGCCTCCAATGATGTGGTCATGGCCGATTCCATTGCCAGCCAGATGATGGGCTACGAGCCCATGGATATTGTGCACATTAAAATGGCCTACGAAGCAGGCCTTGGCGATGCTTCGGCCAGGCTTGATTTCAGCAGCCTGTCTTATCACCATGCGGGAGGAAAAGATGGAAACTGGGAGCGTCCCGATCCTCTGATCAAGGATTTTTACGAATGGGGCATCGAGCTCATCCTGATGTTTCCCGGCTGGGATAGGCTCTTTAACATAGGCGCAGACTTCCTGCTTTATGATACGGGACGCCTGCCAATATTTCGCTATCTGGTCCCGGCCTTCCTCCAGTTCTTGCATGATGTCGTTTATGTAAATCTGAAAGGGATCAAGAGCACAACAGGAGATATTACCAGGAGAGCTATAAATATCACACTGATTGGCCTTGTGGCATTGGGCTGCGCTATCGGATATTATTGGGATGGATATATCTGGAGATCCAGCCTCCTGTTTGAGCTGAGCTTCTTGATGGCAATAGTCGTTGCCGCCCTGGCTGCCGTGAGGATGAAGACCGTGCATTTGATTGCGTTGCTGGCAATATCGGCTCTGGTTTGTTACGTTGTTGAGCATACCAATATATCTGCAGGGCTTCTTAAATACGCCGGGAGCGCTGATGTATCGCTTTTTACTATTTCCGGCTGGATGGTAATGATGGTAGTCATTCTGCAGCTTTCCGACTTTTTAACGAGCTGGCTGAAGGGACTTGCCATCTTTAAAGAAATACGGAGCTGGAAGCTCCTTCCCTTTGCTCTGATTCTAATGGTCTTTGCCCTGTTCCTCTATTGGGAGGGGTACATGGCCATTGCCGGTATTAATGTACTGGTAATGTATACAGTAATTGCGGCCATTGGTCTACTCTATTCCTGGAAGCACTCCATTGAATGGAATGCTTCCCTGGTAGTAGTCAGCGTGGCGGTCGGTGGCTTCATGGAGTTGATAGGCTCAATGGCTGGTTATTGGCATTACCACTTCCCCGAGACTCTGGCCGTATTTTTTGCCCTGAGTTGGGCAATGAACACAATGGCGGTTCACGGGCTGGCTTATCTAGTGGGCGTAGATCTGGGTGCACCGGAAAAAAGGCATCTTTTGCCAAGGAGGCATGACCGAAAGAAGGAGTCGCTGCATGAAGAGGGGTAATTTCAGTTTTGAACTGAGAAGAAAGCTCTTCCACTTTTTTTTTGGCATTTTTCTGATATTCATTCTGATTTATTCAGGCAGAAGAAATCTAATAATTTTTCTCAGCTTCGTTTTCATAATGGGATGCATAATGATCGTCTTGATGCGGCAAGGCCGGAAGATTCCTATTGCAGATTGGCTCGAAGAGAAATTCGAAAGAGAGAACGTCAGGTTTCCCGGCTACGGAGCCTTCTGGTACGTTGTGGGAACACTGCTTTTGGTTCTGTCCCTTAACAATGCCAATGAGATCGCGGCAGCAATTGTGACTCTTGCCGCCGGAGACTCAGCCGCAACAATTTTTGGCATCCGAGGTCGGCACCCGCTTCCTTACAACCGGATCAAAACCGTGGAGGGATCAGTTGCATTTTTTGTCTTTTCTCTGCCGGCTTGCCTGTTTGTAGGCTGGATGGGTGTAGCGCTGGCTGCAATAGCTTCAGCAGCGGAAAGTCTTGCTACACCGATTGACGACAACCTACTAATTCCAATAACGGCCATATTATTTTTTATAATGATTTAAAAAAATGAAAGAGAAAAAAAGAAAGGAGAAAAGAGGAACGAAAAAGAAAAACGGAATTGGTTTTTATCTTAAGCGATGTAGCAGACGCTGGACCGGTCAAAGTCCTTCACAAGTTCCAGTCCCTCGTCCTCCGGTTTCCAGGTTACATCCGGGTAGGCCAGATGCTTGATGAACTCGCTCGCATTGGCTGCCATCTGCGTGGCCAGATGCTCTTCTCCCATAGCCTCTTTCGTGATCTGAAATACCTTTGACCTTACATTTGCCTCATCCAAATAGCCCAGGGAATGGATGTATTCATGCAGCAGGACACTAAAGACATAGGGCTTGTAAAGCTCGGGGCGCGTCTCCTTGATCCTTTGCAGCGGGATTTTATTGAGGACGATGACATTGGAGCCCGTGGTGAAGAAGCCTCCGAAAAAGCCCTGCGGGTGGTTTCCCAGGTTGGCCATGCCCAGCATCAGCCCTCCCCGGCTCTTGCCCATACTCTTCAAGACCAATGATTTTACCAGTTCGAAGATATCCGGCAGGGACTTTGCCTCATCCAACCTGGTGCAGTAATCAGTGCTCATTTGAAATGCATGTAGGCCAGTCTAAGTATATAATACTAACCTAAAGTTACTGACAGTTGGAGCATACCCGTAATATTAATAATAAAAAGTCAATGAACTATAGAAACGATGTAACCGGCGTGCAGCATCGCAAATTATCAAATATCCTAAAAAACAAGAGGCCGAACGGAAGGTGCCGCCTGCGCCCGAGGACCGGCCTTCCTTCTCCTCACCCTCTCTGCTGCAAGAGCCCCTTCTCCAGGCCGATCTCCATCCATGCCCAGGCCCAGATCACAGCCTCAAAAGCCCTGATGAGGTCACCATTCTCCAGAAAATACTGACAGTCGCGAATGTAGGCGGAGACGTTCTCCAGGAACTCTCCATCACCGGATACTTTGCCGTAGAGGTCCTGCGCCTTCTTTTGCCATTTCACTGTCTCAGCACGCAGGTCATCTTCGAGTTTTCCATCAGCGCTTCTCCGGGAGCCGCAGATTGGAGAGGGCTTTTCTGCCTCTTCCTTATTCCTTCCCGGGCATCCTTTTTCCATATTCATTTCCTTAGGCCCCTTTACGTTCGCTGCCCGCAGCTGTTACTTGCGATCGTTCTGGTCGTTATCGGATTCGGTGACTTTGGTCACCTGGTTCTCATCGACCTCTACATCGACCATGGTCTTGACCTGGTAGCCTTCTGCACTTAGCCGCTCTACGCCGTCGCCCCGCTGAACTACTACCACTATGTCCTTAACAATCGCGCCCGCCACCTTCAGGGACTTGAGCACGGCAAGAAGCGTTCCGCCCGTGCTGATGACATCGTCTACCACGATGACGCGGTCGCCCTTATTTATGCCGTTCAAGAAGAGCTGCGACTTGGAGTAGCCGGTTACCTGGGAAACCTCGATCTCGCCTACGCTCTCCTGGAATTGCAGAGAGCCTCCTTCTTTGATCACTGTTATGGGCAGACGATTGGATACTATTAATAGTCTCATTGGTCCCTCCTTCTGAACCGATCTTTTTTAGAAGAGTATGTCGAAGCACTGCCAAGATGAAATGCAGAATCCTGCATTGATAAAGCCTTAATAAAATGTGTAAGTTGGTAACTCAAGGATATTTTTAGATGATTAGCTCCAACCAAGGCTATCGCTATTTTGTTAATTCCGTTCGTAACTAAGCCCTCCTTGACTTTAATATCCAAAGAATATCCGAATTCAATCTAAAGGGATAGCCTTGGTTCAGAAGATCTCTAACTCTATTTTCGCTGTAATTACGACATTCAACGTAAATCCTGCGTTTATCTATTATAAACTATGCGGTGGAATTGTTATACTACTATTTGGTGTGACTAATGCATTCACACTACGAATCGATGACATGCTAACTAAATGCCGGTGCACCAAGACATGTTCGACAGCAATGAGTCTAAGCCTTAGCGGCAAGGGCCAACATCTTTAAAGTGCAAGGGATTCACAAGTCGGGAGAAAGGAGGCTCGTTATGCTGGAAAGGCTCAAGAAATCTTTACTGGAAGCTCCTGTC
>Ga0351949_1095_pt1 | contig 12842 bp, 7 predicted proteins | sample BONcelT113001G15_FD_206856 | JGI IMG/M metagenome (GOLD analysis project Ga0351949, IMG submission 206856) | Enriched cells from coal bed in the Powder River Basin, Montana, United States - BONCAT cells T11 rep3 HSBNCT.T11.300.1.G15 ... | reverse complement strand
CACCAGGAATTTCACAGGTTCACTGGCAGCCCAATAATTAATATTAATAATTAACGCTTTAAATTTATGGAAAAAAAGTTAAAAATGATCATTCCCTGGAGGTTTTCCCCGGGAATGAAAAAAACCTTGTTGTACATGAAACTAACTACTGTAATTCTATTGACGGTAGTCCTGCAAAGTTTAGCAGGAACTTCCTATTCACAAAACACGACCTTGTCGATTAGTTTAAAAAATGCGGCTGTTCAAACAGTAATGCAACAAATTGAAGACCAGTCGGATTTCTATTTTTTGTACAGCAGAACGGTCATTGATGTTGATCGAACTGTTGATGTACAGGTAAAGAACGCAAAAATCGCAGATGTTCTGAGTGTTCTGTTCAAAAACACCGATGTTGACTACAAAGTAGAAGGACGGCAAATCGTATTGTCAAAAGGTACTGATTTTTCAGTTTCGGCAAATCAGCAACAAAAATCTGTTTCCGGTAAAGTTACCGACGGTTCCGGATCGCCACTGCCGGGTGTTACCATAGTGGTAAAAGGCACTTCTAACGGAACTATTGCTGATACCAACGGGAATTATTCGCTTTCCAATGTTCCAGCAAATGCAACTTTGCAGTTCAGTTTTGTAGGGATGCAGATGCAGGAAATTGTTGTTGGAAACAAATCAACAATTGATGTTACTCTTACCGAAGAAACCATTGGAATTGATGAAGTGGTGGCAATTGGGTATGGTACAGTGAGGAAAAGCGACCTCACAGGTTCTGTAAGTTCAGTAAAAAGTGAGGCGCTGAATGCCTTTCCTTCTTCAAATGTTCTGCAAGCCTTATCTGGAAGATCATCTGGTGTCCAGGTAATTCAAAATACCGGCGCTCCCGGCGCTTCAACAAGTATCCGAATCAGGGGAGCAAATTCAATCCAGGGAAGCAACGAACCTTTGTATGTTGTGGACGGATTTCCAATAAACAACCCAACTGCATTAAACAATTCGGACATTGAAAGCATCGAGATTCTTAAAGATGCATCATCAACAGCTATTTATGGCTCACGTGGAGCAAACGGTGTGATACTGATTACTACAAAGAGAGGAAAGGAAGGAAAAAATAACGTTGACTTTGAGACCAGCTATAGCTCGCAATCGCTGATCAGGAAGTTGGATTTAATGAATGCACGGGAATATGCAACCTTGTATAATACAAAAGCGATTAACGATGGAGTGTCCCCATATTTTAGTGATGATCAGATAAGTGGTTTTGGGGAGGGGTTTGACTGGCAGGATTTCGTGTACAGAACAGCTCCAACACTCACCACCTCTTTGAATGTTAGCGGGGGGAATGAAAAAACAAAATTTTCTATCTCTGGTAGTGTTCTTAACCAGGATGGCATCATAAAAGGCAGTAATTACAACCGGTATTCGGCCAGGACAAATTTGGATCACCAATTCAGTAAAAAATTCACTGCTTCATTGTCTAGTACTTTAACCCGTATTGATACCGATAGAAAAGACAGTGGCGGCGGAGCCCGGGGAAACTCGCTGATTGCATCCCAGATGGCACCACCAACCTTAACTCCATACAACGATGATGGTTCATACCGCGTACTGGCGGTGGTTTATCCTTTCGTTGCCCCCGATTTGATTAACCCGCTCAATTTTATTAATGAACAATCTTCGGTTATAAGGGCCAATATTGCGTTGATCAACACTGCTTTGATCTTTACCCCGACTAAAGATCTGACCATTAAAGTATCGGGCGGTGTTGAGAACCGGGATGATCGTACCGACTCATATACAACCCGAACTTTTATTAATTCCGATGGAAGTGCATCAGTAAGTGCAAATCAATACACCAGTTTGCTGAATGAAAATACCATCAACTATAGTCGCACATTCAAAAATGATCATCAGATATCTGCATTGGCCGGTCTTACTTTCCAGGATTTTGTTTCAACGAATATATCAGGAAGTGGAACTGGCTTCCTTTCAGACGTATTTGAAACTTACGACCTTAGTGCAGCCATTACCCCCGGAATTCCAGGATCAGGCTATTCCAAATCGGTATTGTTATCCTACCTCGGGCGCGTAAATTATAGCTTCAAAAGCAAATACCTTGCAACAGTAAGTTATCGCGCCGATGGCTCATCAAAATTCAGCAAAGGCAATAAATGGGGCTATTTTCCCTCGGCCGCGCTTGCTTGGAGGGTTTCTGAAGAAGGCTTTTTGAAAGATGACCCAACGGTTTCCAATCTTAAGCTTCGTACAAGCTGGGGTGCCACAGGTAGCCAAGCCATTGGTCCTTATGTTACTTTAAATCAGCTTTCTTCTGGGAAAACCGTATTTAATGATGCCCTTTACAATTCTTTTGCGCCAGGAACAAACCTTCCGGGAAATTTGAAATGGGAAACAACGGAGCAAGTTGATATTGGACTGGACATAGGCTTTATTGATAATCGGGTTTCAATTACGGCCGATTACTACATTAAAAATACCAAAGATTTGCTAAACTCAGTTGTTTTGCCCTCTTCCCTGGGTTTTACAAGAACCATTCAAAATATAGGGAAAGTGCAGAATAAGGGCTTTGAATTTGGACTGGATGCGCAATTGTTCAGAAAAGATAACTTTAAATGGGACATCAATACGAACATATCATTTAACCGTAATAAAGTCGTCAAACTTTACAACGGCGAAGATATTCTGACCGGTTCTGTTGGAGTAGTTGCCTTGCAGGACAATACAAGCATCCTTCGGGAAGGACGACCAATCGGTCAATTCTGGGGGTACGTTGAAGACGGATACGATGACAAAGGCAAAATAAAGTATGTTGATCTCGAACCCGATGGGAAATTGACCATCGCCGATAAAACTTACATTGGAGACTATAATCCCGATTTTATTTACGGTATAAATTCCAATATGACCTACAAGAATTTTGAATTGAATATTTTTCTCCAGGGAACCTACGGTAACGACTTGTTCAACCTGAGCTCGGTGACATATGGCTACGATTTTGTTTCGGGTTTGAATATGGTCAAAGAGGTTTTGACCGATTCGTGGACACCAACGAATATCAATGCAAAATACCCGATTATCAGCAGAAATACTTCTGTAAACATTTCCGACCGCTTTATCGAAGATGGTTCATACTTAAGATTGAAAAATATACAGTTGACGTACAATCTCCCTGTTCAAAGACTTAAAATGAATTTGATACAGTCTTTGCAGATCTATGCGAGTGGTCAGAATCTAGTAACCCTTACCAGGTATTCTGGATGGGATCCTGAAGTTAACTCTTCAGGCTTGGGAGTCGATAACAAATCATACCCCATGTCGAAGTCGTTTACATTTGGAGTTCGCACCAGATTTTAACCCTGACAGAAAATGTTTTTAACTCAAAAATGACTTAAAATGAAAAAAATAAATAAATACTTAAATCTTGGCGAAATCAAGCTAACGACTTTGTCCATGTACATTTTTGTTGTCTTCGTATCTATCCTGGGTTCTTCGTGCGCGGATTTATTAGAAGAACATCCAAAGACCCTGGCTGCTGAGAATTTCTATAACACGGCAGAAGAAGTCGAGTCTGCCGTCAATTCAATATATGGTGCACTCAGGTCTAACAACATGGTCGAACAAATCGTTATTCTCGATGCCCATACTGACTGGGGATATGGACGAGGAAGCCGGGCTGATTACAACAACCTTCAAGGGTTCAATGCTGCCAATATAAATAATGCAGGAGCCCGGTGGAATACATTTTACCTGGCCGTGCGCAATGCCAACCTTGTCATTGAAAATTCCGCAAACAGGCCTTCCATCAACCAGGCCGACATAAACAAAAATTTAGGAGAAGCCAAATTTCTCCGCGCATTTGCCTACTTTCAATTGGTTCGAAACTGGGGCAGTATTCCTTTGCGCACCGAAGAAAACATGACAGAAAAAGATCTGCCCAAAAGCTCGGTCGAAGCCATCTATAATCTGATTGTTTCCGATTTAGTTTTTGCTGAAACCAATTTACCCGAAACCCAAACGCTAGTCGGAAAGGCGACTAAATATGCCGCTAAAGCCATGCTCGCCGATGTTTACCTCACCCTTGGCAAATATGCCGAAGCCAGAGACAAAGCAAACGAAGTTATTCAATCTGGAAAATATTCCCTAGTTGCGGTAACGAGCAAAGCTGATTTTCAGCAAAAATTGTTTGGCCCGGAAATAGTGACCAGTTCCGAAGAAATATTCTATTTTAAATACACCCGCCAGCCAGGGGAAGGGAGTTGGATGCTTTGGGTATTGAGCCATCCAAGCACCGGGAATTTCAACTTTGGCGGTGCTTATGCCCACTATGGTGATGCGACAAACCCATTTTATGTAGCATGGAATAACAATGATATCCGAAAAAGTCTTTGGGATAAAATTAATTTCGGATTGGGTGCTAATACGCTTGTGTCCAGTAAGTACATCGATAAGAACGCGGTGGAACAAGGTCGGGGCGCCGGAAACGATTTGCCAATTTATCGATATGCCGATGTGCTGCTAATGTATGCAGAGGCATCATGTCTGGCCTCCAACGGGCCGACTACCGAAGGAGTTGAAGCGCTGAATAAGGTGCACCGCAGGGCTTATGGTTTTGCCCCTAACACCCCTTCGTCGGTCGATTTTGCGATAACGGACTATTCCAAAGCATCATTTCAGGATTTAGTGTTGACAGAGAGGGCCTACGAATTTATTTTTGAAGGAAAACGATGGTATGATTTAAAGCGGACAGGGAAAGCCGCAGAAGTAATCAAAGCTGCCAAAGGAGCCACTATTGCGGAAAAAGCTTATTTATGGCCAATTCCAAACTCTGAATTAAATTATAATCATGCGCTAGATCCTGAAGTGGATCAAAATCCCGGATACTAAATCTGATATTCAAAGTACAGGTTTCCAATGTTAATAATTTAGGAACCTGTACTATTTATGAAAACATATTAATCTTCAAACATGAAAAAATTAGGAAGAAGGACTATGCTTAAAACCATGGGAAGTATTTCCCTGGCAAGTTTGATCCCCGGAATGGGAATAGCATCTACCCCCGGCAAACAGTACTACAAAAAGCTTAAAACAATAAAAACAGATATACTGGTTGTTGGAGGCGGAACGGCTGGAGTAATAGCCGCCATACAGGCAGCCCGTGCCGGATGTACAACCATTTTGGTCGAAAATGGAAGCATGTTGGGAGGCACAACGACCACAGGCGGGGTTTCCTTTCCCGGATTATTTCATGCCTGGGGAAAACAGGTCATCAGCGGAATTGGATGGGAACTGGTAACTGAAGCCGTAAAGATGAATGATGATAAGTTGCCCGATTTTTCAATTCCGACGGGAAAACAACACTGGAAACACCAGATCCGGGTAAACGGAAGCTTATATGCCCTTCTGGCTGAAGAGAAATGCCTCGAAGCCGGAGTTCAGCTGCGTTATTACGAAACGCCCGTGAATATTCAGTTCAAAGGAAATAATTGGGAAGTGGAAACCATTGGGAAAGGCACCAATACTAAAATTATTTGCAATCAATTGATTGATTGTACCGGAAATGCCTATGTTACCGCTCTGGCCGGTTTTAATGTGCTACGCGAAAAAGAAACCCAGCCCGGCACCCAAATGTTTAAAATTGGTGGTTACGATATGGATAAACTTGATTTAAAACTAATTCAGTCAAAATATGATGAGGCTGTTGCAAAAGGAGACCTGGTTAAGGAAGAATTTCGCAACATCCAGGCTTTGCTGCGAGGTCAGGGAGATAATATTCAGCATATTGCAGGAGCCGATTCCTCAACTTCGGAAGCCCACACCATTACAAATATTAATGGTCGTTCATCGTTAACGAAGCACCTGCGGTTTTTGCGTACATTACCGGGATGTGAAAAAACATACATTATTTCCATGCAACCGGAAACGGCAGTCAGAGAGACCTATCGCATCGATGGAGAATATCAGGTTACCCACGAAGATTATGTTACCGGAAAACTATTTGAAGATTCTGTTTCCTATTCCTTCTATCCGATTGATTTACACGATAAACATGGAGTTGTTCCAAAACATTTAGCCGATCATACTGTAGCCACAGTTCCTTTACGGGCATTGATTCCCAAAAACAGCCAAAACCTGTTGGTCGCTGGTCGGTGTATCAGCAGCGATCGGCTGGCAAACTCAGCATTACGGGTTCAGGCATCGTGTATGGGAATGGGGCAAGCTGCCGGAGTTGCAGCTGCATTGGCTTGTAAATCAAAAACAAGCCCATTGAAAGTTTCACTAAACGACTTAAAAACATTTATTGCCGAAAATGGAGGAATCATTCCATCTTGATCAGCAGAAACTTAACAACAATTGAATGAATTAAGTTGATTTAGCTTAAAAATATAAGATCGGCAAGGACGTATATCGTAGCTGCCGATCTTTATCTTTTTGTGGGGAGATGCACCGCAGTTCTTAACTTTTCAAGAGATTTGAAAAAATAATGAAAAAAATAAAAATCGATCCCAATATTTATCTTAAAGCCCTGAATTTAACCTATTCCATTTTCTGCCTATGAAACTATTTGTCAGACATTGCTTTTCGTTTTTCATACTAATGGCAGGAATAGTCTCATTTTGTAATCTCATTTCCATTGCCCAAAACCCTACTACAGGTTATTGGGCCATGAAGGGAAACTTGCATCAACATCCGTTTATTGACCATGCTGATTCTCTGTCGGCACAACAAATCTTTGAGCTTCGCGATGAAAAAGGATTGCCACTTTGGTTTTGCCGCGATATATTTAAAAATGTCTGTTTAACTTCCGAATGCCGCATGGTACATTTGTGGCTGTTCTGGAATAGCACCGGAGATTATTTGGGTCATCAGATCCATGAAAAAGACACGATTACCAAAACAGATCACACTCCGTTTATTTCCAGCGATTACCAAAAGTTAAACCGCATTTTGTCCGATCCCGGTTCTATCCTGAAAGATCTGAAACAGGAAGATTTAATCATCAAACCCGCTCCTGAAGAAAAAAAGCTTGATGGACATTCCGGTGCAACGCAACCTTCACTGAAAGAATACCTCATCAAGGATGCGGCTTACACTTGTTATACCCTATGGCACACGGTTTATGGAAATACCCAAAAAGAAATAAAAAAGCTGCTTGAAATGAGGGCTGATTCAGTTTATCTTCAATTGCTTTTTGAGCAGAAATCTCCCGAGCAACTCATCTGGGCTGTCGATTTCATTCGCACACACCCTCAATATCACTCAGCATTTTTCAGGCAGATTATTAAACAGATAGGTAGCAAAAATGATATTCTTTCGCAGCGGGCATTGAATTACCTGAGTAAAGAACAACTGACTGAACATGCTATCCAGAAGGAATTAGTACCCATTTTTGAAGAAGTAAATTACCAGCGAAAATTTGAGCTCCTTTGGAAGTTATCAGCAGCTCAACATACCGATGACGATGTAATATTGAGTTTTTTGACTTCATTCGAGGAGCAAAAAATAAACGCGTCCATGCTGGGTTATGTCTACAAATTAGTTCGTGAAGAAAATCAGAAAAACCCTTTAATATTGGAAAAACTAAGGACATTTTTGAAACATGAAAACCTTTATGTCAGAAATATTACCAAAAAGGTACTTTCTGACACAAAAAACCAGAATCTAAAATAATTAGCAAAAAGTAAAAACCATCATAGTACATTTGCATCAATTAAATGGTTGAATGGGTCTCCATTGCACCGGAGAATACATTTTTGGATTTCATTTGGTTATTCAAAATTCTTTACCAAGAATGGTTTCATACAATTTCTGAAGTTCAGGCATGGTGAGTTTTTCAGGAAGCAGTTTGTATCCGATCGTTGCGGATCGCTGAAGACCTTAAATTGTTTCAGGAATGATACTCTAAACTTGTTTTTTTTTTATTTTAACAGACCTAAAATATTTAAGAATGAAAATTAACTATTGCAACTACTTTGCATTTCATATAATATCATTATTTCTGCTTAATAAATTTCATGTAAGCTGGTGGCCCTTCAAACTACTATGTCATAAAGCAAATTCATCATTAATCGATCAGAAATAAAGTTTAAAATTTCCCATCAGCTCACTAAGCCTGGCAAGCACACCCTGAAAATCTGGATGGTTGATCCGGGCGTGGTACTTCAGAAAATTGTGGTTCGAACAGGAAAGGAAAAGCCAAGTTATCTGGGCGAACCCGAAAGCACAATAGTAAAAAATTTCAGTAAAAAATAGTCATCCAAATATTCTGGATAACTTCTTTCATATATTTTGGATGACTTCATCCATATATTCTGAAAGAAGTTATATATTTGTACTATACTAATTGAATATCACATGTATAGGCAAGAACAAATAGCAACTGTTGTCGATAGTCAGAAAGAGCGATTCCTGCAAAAGGGGCAGTGCATGGACCGGGAAGCTCTGGCTGAAGTACCGGTTTTGGATTCGTTTGCTACAATCATTTCAGGAATAAGAAGGTGCGGAAAAAGCACTTTACTCCACCAGTTGATCAGGGAAAGATATCCGGATGCTTTCTTCTTAAATTTTGAAGATATCCGTTTGTCGGGTTTTGAGGTGGATGATTTCATCCGTTTATACAGCGAAATTGTTGATCGGGGCATTCGGGTGATGTGTTTCGACGAAATACAACTGATAAAAAATTGGGAAATGTTCGTCCATCAGTTGCTTCGCGAAGGTTATCAAGTTTTTGTAACCGGGTCGAATGCCTCCCTGCTCAGTCGGGAACTGGGCACCCACCTAACCGGAAGATACCTTTCAATGGAGCTTTTCCCCTTTTCGTACAACGAATTTGTATCATTTAAAGGATTGGAAAAAAATTCGGAATCGGTACAAGCCTATTTGGTTAGCGGGGGAATGCCCGAATTTGTAAAAAGTGGTGAAGGAATGGTGCTTAGCCGGTTGCTTGACGATATACTGATCCGCGACATCTCAGTTCGGCAATCGATCCGCGATGTAGAAATACTGCGCCAACTCACCGTTTATTTGCTGACCAATGTTGGAAATCTGATTGCTGCGACAAAACTTACGGGAATGTATGGAGTCAAATCTGCGACAACTTTTTTGGGGTACTTCTCATTCCTGCGCGATGCCTATCTGGTTGAATTTGTGCCTCAATTCAGCTATTCATTAAAGGCACAGGCAAGAAATCCGAAAAAAGTATATGCGATAGATTTAGGGTTTGTATCGGAAGTTGCAACCCTATTTACCGATAATTTGGGACGACGGTTCGAAAATCTGATTTACCTGCATTTACGACGAAAATACAGTGAAATATACTATTACAAGGACAAAGGAGAGTGTGATTTTGTAGTGCAAAGTCGTGGCAAAGTAGAAAAACTGGTGCAAGTGTGTTATCAAACAGATGATTTGAATTTTCAAAGGGAATATTCAGGATTGGTTGAAGCAATGAAGTTCTTCCAAATGAATGAAGGAACGATCGTAACACTCAATCAAAAAGATGTGTTCGAAAAAGACGGTTATACAGTAAAACTTCTTCCGGCTCATGAATTTTTGATATGAATAAGAATTGCTCTGGGAAGGTGAGAATGCGTTTAAAGCATTACCCTTCCCTGAATTGAGTAGGTGTTTTTCCAACCATTTTCTTAAATGCCAGATTAAAAGCGCCTTTGGTGTTAAACCCCGATTCGTACATCACCTCGAAAACCGGTTTTTCCTTGTTTTTGAGTAACAACCGGCAGGCATGTTCAATTCTGAGGGAATTGATGTAATCGTTCAGATTCCGTTGCTGAATGGTGTTGATCGCTTGTGAAATATTTCGTTCCTTTTCGTTGAGTGCTGTGGCAATTTGCTGAAGTGTCAGTTCCGGTTCGAGATACATTTTCTTTCCTGCAACCAGTTCTTCAATCCGTTTCATCAACAGTTTCATATCGGCATTGGGCAATTGTACCGATTTCGGTTTAGCCTCATCACCGGAGAATTTGTTGGTAATGGTATTGTAAAAAATAACGAAGAAAAAGAGGAAAAAATATGAAATGCTCACCAGATTGATCACCGAAACAGCCGGGTTTTTCACCAAAACGGATACCGTGATGGCTATTCCGATGAGGCATGCAAGCGCATAACCATACACAATAAACCGTAACCATCGGATATCAACTCCAACTAAAGGAGCAATCTGAGGCAGAAGTTTTCTATTCTTTTCAACATCAAGCAATAACCTTATCATCAGAAAATTATACAACAGATATTGTACTTTAACGGTAAGATCAACAGCAAAGGCTGTATTGTTCAGAAAAGTATTGGTTTGGTATAAATTCTCCCAGATGTAATGATTTCCTTTTACCATCCAAATCATCAGGAAAAAAATCAGGAAAGCGAAAAAAGGGATAAAATGAATCAGGTGTTTTTTCTTCAGTTTAAAATCAGAAGAAAAACAGTAACGCACATAAAAGTAAAACAATGGAACCCACAAACAATACAAAGGTTTGTAGATGAAATGCGAAACCGGGAACTGGTCGAAAAAACTATTTCCGCCAGAAAGTGTCAGACTGTTTAATCCATTGGTTAGCACTTCAACCGAAGCATAGATAGCCAGCATCAGGCTTGGCGGGTGTTTTCGTCCCTTGTGAAACAACACAAGAGTCAAAACCAGCATCGTGTACATGATCAGCAGGTGGACAGTCTTCTCCATAAATTCTGAAACATTTCTTGAAACGGTAAAAGTAGCGAATTTCAAATGCCAACCGGAAAGAAAAATGTACTATAAAATGGTCTAAAATCATGTTTCAGTACCTTCATACCGTATTTTGGTTATAATTTTATAGCTATTCTTAAACGTCAGTGATGAACCGAACTTTGAAAATATTTTTCAGCATACTTTTCCTGATTTTGTTGATCGTCCAAACCGGATATAGTCAGGTGCGTCTGCCGCGTCTGGTGAGCGATGGAATGATCCTTCAGCGTGAAACGCCGGTGAAAATCTGGGGCTGGGCAAGTGCAGGAGAAAATATAAAACTCAGTTTCAGCAACCAGTCTTTCGAAACAGTTACCCCGGCTGACGGCAAATGGATGATTACCCTTCCGGCACAAAAGGCAGGCGGACCATTCGAAATTAAAATCACAGGCAGCAATCAAATTATCCTGAAAGACATTCTCTTTGGCGATGTATGGCTTTGTTCAGGGCAATCGAACATGGAAACACCGATGAGCAGGGTAGCCCCGCTTTACAGTCCTGAAATTGAAACAAGCACGAATCCAAATATCAGGTTATTTCAGGTTCCGGTACGCTGGAATTATAACGAACCGCAAGAAGACATTCAGGGTGGAAAATGGGAAGCAGCCAATCCGCAAACCATTTTAAAATACACAGCTGTCGGCTATTTCTTTGCCCGCGACCTCTGCGAAAAATACAAGGTTCCGGTCGGAATTATCCAGTGTGCTGCCGGTGGCTCATCTGCCGAAAGCTGGATCAGCGAAGAATCGCTTAAAGCCTTTCCGGAGCAGTACAAAATCGCCAAACAGCTTTCTGATACAACTTACCTGAAAAATCTGCTCAATTCGGAGCGAACAGCTCAGTGGAAATGGTTCGATGAGTTGGGAAAAAGCGATCTGGGAAGGAAGGGAACGCCATGGTCAACACCGCAACTCGACGATTCTGCCTGGCCAACTTTGCAAATACCATCTTCGTTTAGGGAAGCGGGTATGGATTTTAAAAGTGGCGCCGTCTGGTTTCGTAAAGAGATCGAACTGCCCGAAAGTTGTGCTGGAAAAACGGCTCTTCTTGAGCTGGGAACGATCGTTGACAGCGATTCGGTTTTTATAAACGGGAAATTCGTTGGCACAACAGGCTACCAATATCCGCCGCGCCGTTATACTGTTGCTCCTGAAATTTTAAAATCAGGCAAAAACAACATTACTGTGCGCGTAGTCAGCCAATCGGGTAACGGCGCTTTTATCAAAGAAAAACCATACCAATTGACCGTTGACGGAAAAACTTTCGACCTGAAAGGAAGCTGGAAATACAACATCGGGGCAAAATGCGGCCCCAGCCCAACTGCAACTTTTTTCCCCGGAAAGCCACTCGGATTGTACAATGCCATGCTTTCGCCCATTGTGAATTACACGTTGAAGGGCATGGTTTGGTACCAGGGCGAATCGAACGCCGAACGCGCCCACGAATACAAAACTGTTCTCTCCACCCTGATTGGCGAATGGCGAAAACTCTGGGAACAAGGAAACCTTCCGTTCCTTTTTGTCCAACTTCCCGACTTTATGGAACCGAAAAATGAACCTTCAGAAGGTGGATGGGCGACGCTTCGTAATCAGCAACTGAAAACACTTTCGGTACCCAATACTGCCATGGCAGTGACAATCGGATTGGGCGAAAAGAATGATATTCATCCACTTCGGAAAAAAGAAGTTGGTCAACGGCTTGCCCTTGCTGCTCAAAAGCTGGCTTACGGAGATGAAAAAGTGGTATCTTCCGGACCAATGTATCAGTCAATGAAGGTGAAAGGCAACAAAATCGAACTCACTTTTTCTGACTGCGGACGTGGATTGACAACCAACGATGGCAAGGAACTGAAACATTTCGCCATTTCCGGAGCCGACAAAAAGTTTGTGTGGGCAAAGGCCAAAATTAAGGGAAAGAAAGTAATTGTTTGGAACGAAAGTATTCCAAATCCTTTGACTGTTCGCTACGCCTGGGCAGACAATCCGGAAGGTGCCAATCTGTACAACAACGATGGGTTACCAGCTTCGCCATTTACAACAGAACTTTGAATATGGATTAAATTTGAATTTTAGAATATCCGGTTGTGTGCCAAAGTTATCCTTTG
>Ga0351949_1092_pt1 | contig 12995 bp, 8 predicted proteins | sample BONcelT113001G15_FD_206856 | JGI IMG/M metagenome (GOLD analysis project Ga0351949, IMG submission 206856) | Enriched cells from coal bed in the Powder River Basin, Montana, United States - BONCAT cells T11 rep3 HSBNCT.T11.300.1.G15 ... | reverse complement strand
GACAAACTCGCTTGGCGAAGATTACTGCGTGAAGTACGCGGATAAGCTCAAAGAGCTCTATGCTCCATATGATAGCCCGATGACGACCAACCTCCGTAACTGTGCGGCTATGTGGGACATGCAGGCTGGTAACGGCCCGATCATGATGCACACGGACAAAGCCCTCCAGGCGATGGCACAGACGATGGATGCCAAGAAGCTCAAACACCTCGAGGCAGAGGCATGGGAAGACTTCCTTGACATGACCATCCCGCAGGCCGGTCTCTGGGCTGCAAACAACGTCGAGCCTGACAAAGTACCGTCAGAGCTCATGCCGTCCGAGCCGTATCTCCTTGGCTCGCACGCAGGCTGTGCCGGCTTCTGGTGCAGCGGTCCTGGCGATATTCCGGGCGCTCCTGCGGAGTGGTCATGGGGTTACAACAGGATGTCGACGGTCGACGGTCTCTTCATGGCCGGCGACGTTGTGGGCGCTTCGGGCCACAAGTTCTCATCCGGCTCGCACGCCGAGGGCCGCGTAGCCGCTAAGGCAATGGTCGCTTGGTGCTTAGATCACGCAGACTACAAGCCGGCAATCAAGGAGAGCGTGGATGACCTCGTAGCCGAGCTCTACCTGCCGTTGGAACTCTATGGCAAGTACAAAGGCTATACGACATCCCCGGATAATATCGACGTCAATCCGAACTACATCAAGCCGAGGATGCTTCAGTTCAGGCTTATGAAGATCATGGATGAGTATGTCGGCGGCGTTTCGACCTGGTATACCACGAGCAAGACGATGCTCGACGAGGGTCTCAGGAGACTCTCGATGCTCAAAGAGGATGCGGACAGAATGGCCGCGAAAGACCTCCATGAGCTCCTCCGTGCCTGGGAGAACTATCACAGGATCTGGGCTGCTGAGGCTCACGCACGTCACATAATGTTCAGGGAAGAGACAAGGTACCCGGGCTACTACTTCCGGGGCGACTTCCCGAAGATCGACGATACGAACTGGAAGTGCTTCAACAACTCGAAGTACGATCCGAACACCGGCGACTGGGTCAACTTCAAGAAGGACTACGTCAAGCTGGTTGACTAGTAGAAGAAAAAATATCTCCAGGCGCCCTCGCGGCGCCTGGAGAGTTTTCTCTTAATATGGGCCCGTTCCCTTCGCGGGCCGGCGAATATTGGTATCAGTGTAGAGGTTGAGAGTTACGGTAGCCCGACGCACATCTTGCCGGCGATACGTTCACCGGCTTTCTTCTGGAATCAAAAATAAATATTCAACGCATTGGCTACCGCAAGCACAAACAAAATTCGGCTATCGCCGTAAGTTGCTTATACGATGATGGCGCTATCGTTCTATATCTTATTCGGCCAGGCATTATTCCTGGACAGATAGGTTTTTGATTTGTGCGTTTTTGGTGTATAATCTGCTTAGCTCAGGGTATAGCACCGTATCAAGACAAGAACTGTAGTAAGCAGAGGAGCCAGCCGATATAAATCTGAGTGGGCGAACGTAGTGAAGCCACAGTCGGGCGCAGGTTCAGGTCGAACGATCTGCTGGAACACCCCCAACATTCCTCGAAGGTTATGCCTTATCTGTCAAGAAGAGGCGAGCTTTATATAGATTGTGTATTGTGACGATTAGCTATTGGTTGTTGTGATACTTACCTTGAGAATAATCACAACCGGGAGGAACAGAATGTCAGAAGAAAAAAGCTTAGGAAGCATTCTAGTAGTGGGAGGGGGAATAAGTGGCCTGACGACCGCTCTGGAAGCCGCCGAGGCAGGGTATGACGTGTACCTGGTCGAGAAGAACCCATACCTGGGCGGTAGGGTCGCTCAGCTGAACAAATATTTCCCGAAGCTATGTCCGCCAACATGCGGTCTCGAAGTCAACTTCCAGAGGATACGTAAGAATCCTAAGGTAAAGTACTTGACGATGGCAGAGGTCGAGAGCATCTCCGGACAGGCAGGAGATTTCGATGTTACCGTCAAGGTCCAGCCGCGTATGGTGAATGAGAACTGCACGGGGTGCAACGAATGTGTTGAAGCGTGTCCGGTCGAGCGCAGCAATGATTTCAACTTCGGCATGGATAAGACCAAAGCGATTTACCTGCCGCACCAGATGGCGTTTCCGATGAGGTACGTCATTGACAGCAAAGCATGCAAGGGCTCGTCGTGCGCAAAGTGCGTGGAGGCCTGCAAATATGGCGCTATCGATTTGGGCATGGCGGCTGACACAGTCAGCTTTAAAGTAGGCTCCGTGGTGTGGGCGACCGGTTGGCAGCCGTACGAGGCCTCGCAGATCGATACCCTCGGCTACGGTAAGGTGCCAAATGTCATCACCAACATGATGATGGAAAGACTGGCGGCCAACAACGGCCCGACCGGTGGGCAGATTCAAAGGCCTTCCGATGGGAAAGTCCCCGAAAGCATAGCGTTCGTCCAATGCGCGGGCTCCAGGGACGAGAATCATCTGGCATATTGCTCTTACATCTGCTGCATGGCCTCACTCAAGCAGGCCACATATATCATGGAGCAGATGCCCGAGGCCAAGGTCTACATATACTACATCGACCTCCGCGCTCCCGGCCGGTATGAGAAGTTCTTAAAGAACGTCGAGAGCAACGAGAACGTTACGACGATAAAAGGAAAAGTCGCAAACATCACGCTGGATGCCGAAACCGGCGACCCGGTGGTGGTAGCGGAAGATATACTCAATGGTGGCCTTGTTAAACAGAAAGTTGATATGGTCGTACTGGCCACCGGCATGCAACCTTCAACCGCTGAGAAAAGGGCACCGATTAACTTCAAGTACGAAGAGCACGGGTTGATTCTAGACGACCCACAGACAGTCGGGGTATATGCTACTGGTTGTGCTAAGAATCCGGTGGATGTCACCTCGGGTGTTAAGGATGCTACCGGAGCAGCATTGAAGGCGATTCAAACTTTGGTGAGGAGGTAGCGCTGTGGAGAAAAAAGTAGGAATATATATCTGCACAGGCTGTGGTATAGGGGACGCCCTCGATATCGAAAAGCTGACGAATCTGGCGAACACGCAAAACGCCGCGAGCGTCAAGACGCACGAGTTCTTGTGCGGCGATGACGGCGCAAAAATCATCGAGCAGGATATCTCGGGCGAAGGTATCAACACGGTAGTCGTTGCGGCCTGTTCGCAACGCGTGAACTTCGATGCGTTCAATTTCCCGGACACGGTAGTCGAGCGCGTTAATCTGCGAGAGCACGTTGTGTGGTCGCATACGCCAAACGATGAAGACACGCAGATGCTCGCCGAGGACTACCTGAGAATGGGAGTCGCTAAAGCGAGAAGGATGGAGTTGTCCGAGCCGCACATCGAAGAGGATATCTCAAGAACAGTGCTGGTCATCGGCGGCGGTATCGCCGGTATGACGGCGGCACTCGAGGTTGCAAAGACCGGCTATGATGCGGTGCTTGTAGAGAAAGAGCCGCAGCTTGGCGGTTTCATGAACAAGATGTATAAGGTCATCCCGCGGAAATACCCGTTTGCGAAGCTCGAGGAGCCGGGTGTCGAAGCGGTTATCAGCGAAGTGACCGGGGACCCGAATATCAAAGTCTACACCTCATCGCAGGTGGAGAAGATAGAAGGGCAACCCGGTAAGTTCGTCGTCACCATAGCGTCACCGCAAGGCGCGGTAGAGACGCCGGCCGGCTCGGTCATCATGGCGACCGGCTGGAAACCGTATGACGCGACTAAGCTCGATAGCTATGGGTACGGCCAGTTCCCGAACGTGATAACGAATGTCATGATGGAAGAGATGGCCAAGAACGGCCAGATAACCCGCCCGTCGGACGGCGCGCCGGCCAAGAACGTGGCCTTTATACAGTGCGCGGGCCAGAGGGACGAAGAACACCTTCCGTACTGCTCATCGGTGTGCTGCCTGGGTTCGCTGAAGCAGGCGACGTACGTCCGCGAGACGAGCAAAGATTCGAAGGCTTACATATTCTATAAAGACATGAGGACACCCGGTCAATACGAACTCTTCTATAAGAGCGCGCAAGACGACGAGGGTATCTTCCTTACCAAGGGTAACGTCACCAGTGTGGACGAAGATGAGGGCAACAATCTCATCGTCGAGGTTGAGGATACCCTGCTCGGCGAGCCGGTCAAGGTAAGCGTCGACCTGCTCGTGCTGGCGACCGGTATGGTTCCGACGACCGTCGATGACCCGATACTCAATCTCGCGTACAGGCAAGGCCCGGGACTTCCCGACCTCGAGCTGTACAACGGGTTTGCCGATTCCAACTTTATCTGCTTCCCGTATGAGAGCCGCAGAACCGGCGTCTATCCGACCGGCTCGGTTAAAATGCCGCTGAGTGTGGCCGAGAGCACGGAAGATGCGACCGGCGCGGCGCTCAAGGCAATCCAGGTCATCGAGTCGGTTGCGGTTGGCAAAGCCGTCCACCCGAGGTCTGGCGACTCGACATATCCGGAATTCTTCCTCCAGAGATGTACGCAGTGCAAGCGCTGTACGGAGGAGTGCCCGTTCGGCACATTGGATGAGGACGAGAAGGGCACACCGCAGCCGAATCCGAACCGCTGCAGAAGATGCGGTATCTGCCTCGGCGCGTGCCCCGAGAGGATTATCAACTTCAAAAACTACAGCATCGACATCGTCGCGTCGGCCGTCAAGGCGATAGACGTTCCTGAAGAGGAAGAGAACAAGCCGAGGGTTATCGCGTTTGTCTGTGAAAACGATGCGTACCCGGCATTCGATATGGCCGGCATCAATCGTCTTCAGTACAACCCGAATGTCAGGATGGTACCGGTACGTTGCCTTGGTTCGGTGAACACGGTTTGGATCGCCGACTCATTATCGGCCGGCATCGATGGCATCATGATGATTGGGTGCAAGTACGGCGACGATTACCAGTGTCACTTCGCAAAGGGTAGCGAGCTCGCGACCTACAGGATGGAGAAGGTTCAGGAGACGCTGAACAGACTGGTGCTTGAGGCTGAAAGGGTTAATATACTACAGCTTGCCATAGACGATTACGACAAGATTCCGAGCATTGTCAATGAGTTTATGGAGAGACTTGATGAAATCGGGCCGAATCCCTACAAGGGCTTCTAGGGGGTATGAAGATGTCGGAACACCATATAGTTGAACCTGATTTGAAATTCATAAGGGACATGAAGAAGGCGGGGGGCGACTCTCTGAAGAAGTGCTTCCAGTGTGCAACATGCTCGGTTGTATGCAACTTAACGCCCGACGATAGTCCCTTTCCAAGGAAAGAGATGATTTGGGCTCAGTGGGGCCAGAAAGATCGTCTCTTGAGCGACCCGGACGTATGGCTTTGCCACCAGTGTAATGATTGCACGGAGAAATGCCCCAGGGGAGCCAAGCCGGGCGATGTTCTTGCTGCCATTCGGAACGCGTCCTTCGCACATTATGCGTTTCCAAGCTTTATGGGCAAGATGCTCAGCAGACCGGCGTACCTGCCACTGGTACTCGGCGTACCATTTGTTGTCTTATGGGCGCTTATCGGAATGTTCGGGAATTGGGCGGTTCCAGAGGGTGAGTTGAAGTATTCGAATTTCCTCTCTGTGCCTGTTATTGAAGGTATCTATATAACTTTATTAATGTTGTCGGTTATAGCATTGGCCGTTGGAGTTAATAGATTTTGGAAGAGCATGGTAAGGTATCATGGGGAAGCGGGCTTAATGGGAGCGCCGGTACCGAATCTGCTGAGCGTTCTACCGGCAATACTTAAACATAAAAGATTCAACGAGTGCGGCGAGAATAAAGATAGATACTGGGGCCACCTCGGCATATTCTATGGATTTATCGGCGCGGCGGTAACGACGGGAATATTTACGGTTGTTTACTACTATGGCATGGGCATACATTCGCCGTATCCGATGAGCAACCCTGTAAAAATGCTGGGTAACGTGAGTGCTTTGGCGCTTATAGTCGGTGCGCTAGTGGTTACGGCCAAGAGGCTTACGGGCGGCGACAAAAAGAGTAGCTACTATGATTGGTCGCTGATAGTGCTAGTATTTGGGCTTGGCATAACAGGATGGGCAAGTCAGTTTATCAGGTTAGCCGATCTCAGAAGTATAGCGTATCCTGTTTACTTCCTGCACTTGCTCTTTGTGTTTTATCTCTTTGCGTACCTGCCGTATTCAAAGATGGCACACCTCGCGTACAGAACCGTTGGCATGACGTTCGCACGCCAGGCCCAGAGGGATTTGGTAGAGGAAGAGGAAATCGCATAAGCCGAACTTAAGAGAACATATGCATACATAGATAGATAATAGGGCGGACATCGGGTCCGCCCTATTATTTTTGGTGCGCCCGGCATGGGCGACAGCTAGGCGGTGAAAGTCCGCTAAAGGCTACTGGAGGGTATCTGGCAGCCCCATCCTTCAACGTTCCTTAACCATTGACTACCTTATCAAACTGGGTTTTGTCGGTGTGTCACAGCGGTACTCGTTAGTGCGTTCATCTTGATGAACCGCCGTATACCGAACGGTACGTACGGTGGTGTGGGAGGGACGGCGTTAAAACCGCCCCCTATCCCGATCGCTTGGGTTCTCGATAATGTGAGCGAACTTGAGGACCGGTGTGTCTTTAAACACGGCATTCTTTGGCATCCAAATAGTACAAGGCTACGCCGGCTGAATAAGCGTTCTCCTATACATCGTTCTTATGATTGCGGGTAATCGATAGAATCGCTATGTCATCTGAGAGGTTGCCTTGGCAATAGCCGATTACATCCTCATAGATCAAATGCGGGACTTCTTCTGCGGTTACCAAGCCGAGCCCTTGAGCGCACGCAATCAGCCGTTCTTCGCCAAAGAAGCTCCCGTCATTACGGGCTTCAGTCACACCGTCCGTGTAGAGAATAAAGACGTCGCCTTTTCTAAGTTTAACCCTGCCGCTCCTATAGGACAGGCCTGAAAAAGCGCCTATCGCCGGCGAATATTTAGCAAGCAGGTCGACCGATCCTGAACGGCGCTTAATAATGGTTGGGGGATGGCCGGCAGAGCAATACGATAGAGAGCCGGTTTCGGTGTTTAGAATACCAAAAAAAACGGTTACGAATATTTGAGGCGGTGTTGTCCTGACAAGAAGGTCGTTAGCTTTCGAGATTATCATAGCGGGTGTGCTGTTTTCATATGCGTGGGCCTTTATGGTGTTTTTAACGATTGAGGTGAGCGCGGCGGCCTCGACGCCCTTTCCGGAGACATCCCCGATCAATATGCCTATTTTGTCGCGTTCGATTTCAAAGATGTCATAAAAGTCACCCCCCACTCTAGCCTCAATGGTTGCCGAGCGATAGAGATGACCGAACTCGATTCCATGGACCCTATTGGGCATAATCAATATAGCCTCCTGCAGCGTGTTGGCGATACTCCGCTCGGCCTCATAGAGTCTTGCGTTCTCAATCGTCTGTCCGACAATATAGGCTATCGAGCGGCATAGATCGATTTCATTTTGAGTGAAGTCTCTCTTTCCCCCAAACGCCATTGCGAGCGTGCCGATGATCTTGTCGCGATATTCTATGGGCACGACCATATAGCGGGCGTTCTCCATACCCATCTCTTTGAGATAACGAAGCCTGCCGGGCGTGAGCATGTCTTCTCTGTGTGTCTGTACCGCTCTTGTTTTCACAGCCCTGATGGTCAACAAATCGCTCGCGGTGAAAGGAATCTCTCTGCTTGCTCTAGTTCTGCGCTCAGAATAGCCCTGCATCGAGAGAACCCTGAACATATGTCGCTCTTCGTCAAACATTTTAATGTCGCCGCTGATTATTTTCATATGCCGCCTAACGGTCCTTAAGATATTGCTCGCGACTTTATGGATGTTCGGGTCGGTCGTTGCAGCGGTCGCGATATCCTGGAGCAGAATCGTTCTTTGCAGTTCCTCTTCGGTTTGCTTATGGAGATTCGCATTTTCGATCGCGATTGCCGCATGGGCGGCGATGCCTTCAGTCAGCTCGATATCACGCGCTGTGAATGGCTTGGCCTTCCAAGGTTCATCTATCCCGAAACCGCCTATGACCTCACCCCGGACGATGAGCGGCACGATAAGGGCAAGCCGTATGCCACATTCTGAAGCGACCTTTTTAGTCGCCGCCGGTATGTCCGGCGCTCTATAGTCGACTATTACCGGCTTTTTCGCCTTGAAAGCATCCCAAAATTGCGGAGATATGTCGTTTACCCGGTACCTATCTCCAACCTCAAACGCCGGTTTGCCCCATGCGACTTTGATCTCCAGCTCGCCGGTCTCTTTATCGAGAAGGCCTATGTGTATGCGGCTTCGGGCGGTAGCTTCAGCGATGATATCGGCGAGTGCTTCTAAGACTGCCTGAATCTCTAACGAAGAGGAGAGGATGTGTGCAGCTCTGAGTAAAAGGTTAGACACATCGAGCTCATACCCCGCTCTCTGTCGCGCCCTCTTTAGCGCGGTGATATCGGTTAATGTTGCTACCACGCCCAAGAGCGCACCTCTTCTGCTAAAATATGGAGCGGCGCTAACTGCGACAAACACTCGCGTTCCGTCCGGGCGCAGGAGTCCTTGCTCGATATTATAGATGGGGCGTTTTTCCCGTAACACGCGGGCGAAGGGCATATCTTCTTCGGGGAATGGTTCTCCATCTTCAGTAGTAAAACTCCGCGTAGCCGTTTTATAGGTCCGGGCCGTGACCTCGTCGCGGGCGAGGCCAAGAATTCGCTCGGCCGCCGGATTTGCGTAGATGATCTGCCCCCTCGCATCTATTACGACTACACCCTCGGTGATGGTCTCAACTACTTTCTCCAGGTGCCTTCTCCAGACAGCTTCTGTCAAGGTGTGCTCCTTATAGACAAGGGATAGTTGGGTTGGTTAATATATATCCATTATAATAAGGTCCAAACCTGTAATATCATAAAAACATAGGATATCAACATGGTAAATATATACATCAGACGTGTTGCTAGAGAGTAGCCCAGAGCAGCTCTTTTGATTAAGTATGGGCCGGCAGACAACAGACTAAGGCGATTGGCTGCGCGTACTAAGAGGGCTGGCTTACACATATTATCAACCCCCGTCGTTCGACACAGTATCAGAGAGTTTTTTTATGCAGGCGATAATGACGTCATCGGAGAGGATCTCGTTTTCGGCTGGGACCGCCTTTGTAAAAATCGCTTCGGTAATAATTCGAGGGTTCTCATCGTAATAATGTAAAAGCTCCGATGCTAATTTTTCGTAAGGGTTGTCTTTAAAGTACTCACTGTCGCTTACTCCGTCGGTGAATGAGAGCAAGATATCGTCGAAGTCGAACGGGATAGTGGATTGCTCGATCTCAAGAGTCGGCTTGATGCCGACCGGAAAAGCTTCTTCACTGGTAAGGGAGCGCACTTCGTTTCGCTTTTTCGAGTATAAGAGCGGGGGTTCATGCCCGGCGTTGATATAGCTTACGGTGTCATTATCGATGAAAGCAAAGAGCAGCGTTATGAACATATTTTCGGGAGTCGCTTCGAAAATTTGAGCGTTTACTTTTTTGACTATAGAAGTGAGGTCCGGGTGGCCCTTGAGCGCGAGAATTATATTTTGATGCAGTAAGGCCGAATATAAAGCCGCGGCGACGCTCTTTCCCGATATGTCGCCGATACAAAAAAAGAGCTTATTATCGACATCGGCGATATATATGTAGTCTCCCCCGAGTTCACCGGCGAAGGCGACTTTCGTTTCTATGGCAAGGCCCGGCATTTTACCTGTAAACGGTTTAAATGTATACTTATGGACCTCTTTGGCGATAGTGAGGTCGTAACTTCTCTTCTGCTCGAGTTCGGTAATCAATCGGATTTGGTCGTGAAGCCTGCTTATCAAAACAGCACTTAAAATAAATATGAGCAGGTGCATTAGGGCGTCGAGAACCAAAGCCGTAGTGAAACCGATCCCAAGCGTTATATTTGAGTATGTCTCTGCCACCGAAGCTATTAAGGCTATGGTTATACCATAGCCAATCCCCATTACTAACGTTACTAAGATGATCGGGATAAGATAGAGAATGGTAACATCGGGCACAAACCCCGTAACCATATCGATAATACCGATTACGGCAGCCAGAAAGATCGCACCCAGGAATATAGCTATTTTCTTTACACCGTTATCAAGCATCATAGACCTATCGGTTGCCGGGTTCTTACCGATGAAAAAGTTCTCAGTCATTAATTTTTGCGGGCGCCGCCCGCAAAAGTGATTAACTCTTACGGAGAACGAGCGCTTCGAGCGAGAACTACCCACAGCCCGAATACTCATGTGATACCCATCCGTGAAAGTTATCAAAACACCAAAATTTTACGTTACGTGATGGTAACCGGTTGGGTTTCCCCGAATTAACCTAGATTAACGTCTGTTATTTATGCAGATGTTGGTCGTGCGGACTAGAGCTTGGTGCGAGCCGCGCTCGTGACTATGCGAGTTTCGCTATACAGGTGCAGGGAATCCTTTTGTCTGAGGTAGATTTTGACTATTATATATTCAATGGCCAGAAAAGAAGAGAAACCATTGAGCACATAGTGGAACAAGGCGTTGATGAACGTAAGATGAGTATGGAGAGTATTGTTTGCTCGATACCGAATGCGGTGATGCGATGATTAGAGAGTGCATGGCGCGTGATTTTGATGTTATATTTTCGATTATCAATGAGGCGGCGCAAGCATATAAAGGTGTGATACCGGACGATTGCTGGCACGAGCCGTACATGTCGAGAGCCACGCTTGAACGTGAAATCAACGCCGGTATCTCATTTTGGGGCTTCGAACAGGGTGGTGAGCTTATCGGCATAATGGGTATCCAGCCCGTCCGCGATGTGACGCTGATACGTCACGCTTATATTAAGACCGCAAATCAGAAACAAGGCGTTGGCGGCACGCTGCTTTCTCATCTAAGGGGCCTCGCTACGCAGAGAATCCTCATCGGAACATGGGCAGACGCTTCCTGGGCAATCCGGTTCTACGAAAACCACGGTTTCAGAATGGTCGATACGGAAGAAAAGAATAGATTACTTAAGACCTATTGGTCGATCACGGATAGACAGGTCGAAACATCGGTCGTGCTGGCCGATACCGAGTGACCCCCAGGAAATAGCAGCGTCAAAGCGTGAGCACGCAGCAGTTCGATTTAATTTCTGATTCCTAATCGAACAGATGATACGTGAAATACTGCTGTCTGGAGCAGTGGAGAATAATTCAGAGGTACAGGAGTCAATATGAATATATCGGTAATTCTTGCCCATCCGTCACAGGGCAGTTTCAACCATGCGATAGCCCACACGGTGGACGAGGCGCTCAGAGATAATAGATATACGGTGTTCTTTCATGACCTGTATGCGGAAGGGTTTGACCCTATTCTTCCGGCGTACGAGATTCCAAAGGGTGTTGGGTTAGACCCCTCGATTCGGAAGCATTGTGAAGAGATCGCCATCGCAGACGGTATCGTAATCGTGCACCCGAACTGGTGGGGGCAGCCGCCCGCGATTCTGAAAGGTTGGGTCGACCGGGTTATCCGCCCGGGTGTCGCCTACGGGTTCGAGGAAGACGACAGCGGGGAAGGGGTACCGGTCGGGTTGCTTAAGGCAACAAGCGCGCTTGTCTTTAACACATCGAACACACCCGCGCAGCGAGAGTTGTCGGTCTTTGGGGACCCCCTTGAGACGATATGGAAGAACTGTATCTTCGATTTATGCGGCGTCACTGAGTTCTACAGAAGAATGTACGGCGTAGTTGTGACGAGCACGCCTGGGCAGAGACAGGCGTGGCTCGACGATGTTCGCGACACCATCAATCGCTTCTATCTGTAAGCCCATGGGAAATGAAGCCGGATATCGCTCTGAGGTTTTTTCGTGGATAGCGGTTGCAGGCGGGGCATCCGTCGGATTTTCTGCAGACCTCACAAAAACCACGCCCCATAAAGAGGCGTGGTTTTTGTGCTTATATACTTGGCATTAGGCTTATATAATAAGCTCTGGCACCATATTAGATGGCTTACTTCTCGCCCTCAGAATACTTGTGGAGTTTGACCTCGACTTTTTCCTCAAGGCCCTCATAGTATTCTCTCAAGATCTCCAGAACTTCAGGACGGCTGAAGTGGTCCGGCACTTCTTCGGCTTGGGAAAGCATGCTTCTTAGCTTGGTGCCGCTCAGCAGCAGCCTGTCTTCTTTGCCGTGCGGGCATGTTCTCATTGAGGCCATGCCGTCGCACTTGGTGCAATAGAAGGTCCAGTCTATTTTGAGCGGCTGGGTCAGGAGCGCACCCTTCGGGATCTCATCGAAGATATGGTGGGCGTCGAACGGGCCGTAGTACTCGCCTACGCCGGCATGGTCGCGGCCTACGAGGAGGTGGCTGCAGCCGTAGTTTTGTCTGAAGGTCGCGTGCAGGAGCGCCTCGCGCGGACCGGCATAACGCATCTCCATCGGGTAGCCCGCCTGGATAACGGTGTTAGGTACGAATTACAGCTCGACGAGTTTATCGATTGCTTTAACCCTGACCTCAGCCGGGATATCGCCCGCTTTCAACTTACCGACGAGCTGGTGAATGAGAACGCCGTCGGTGATCTCGACAGCGATTTTTGCAAGATACTCATGCGAGCGGTGCATCGGGTTCCTGAGCTGTAACGCCGCAACGGTGCTCCAGCCTCTCTCCTCAAATGCTTTTCTGGTCTCCGCGGGGCGCATATAGACGCCTTTGAACATCTCCGGATAGAAGCTCTCGCTAAATACCTTGACGGTACCGGCGAGGTTTACGTCACCTTGGGCCATGACTTTCTGGACACCGGGGTGACCTTCCATGTCGTCGGTTCTAAATACTTGCTTGCACTCATGAACCTTGTCTATCTCGTACTTCTCAGTGATGGTCATGCTGCCCATCAGCTCACCGGTCTCGGTATCGACGAGCGCTACCTCTTGACCTTCTTTGAGGTTGGCGGCTTGCTCTTTCGACGTGGAGAGGGTGATTGGGATCGGCCAGAATACTCCGCTGGAC
>Ga0351949_1090_pt1 | contig 13133 bp, 7 predicted proteins | sample BONcelT113001G15_FD_206856 | JGI IMG/M metagenome (GOLD analysis project Ga0351949, IMG submission 206856) | Enriched cells from coal bed in the Powder River Basin, Montana, United States - BONCAT cells T11 rep3 HSBNCT.T11.300.1.G15 ... | reverse complement strand
CCAATCCATGAAATACAGATCGCCGCCCACATAGCCGTAAGGATGATAGATCGTTACAATATCAAGGAAATCCGACGCCGCAGGCACGGAAAGCAGAGTATTCTGAACCCGGGTCGCCAGCTGCGCATCCCGCCGCAAAGCCTGCTCATGACGAACCCTTTCGGTAATATCCTGACCTTGGGCGATCACCGCCGCCAGGGTCACGCCATCCGCCCCATAAATATTGGTAGAGTTCCAGAGAGTGATCCGCCATTCTCCATTTTTTCGGCGAATTGTGATCTCTTCTGCTTGCCAAAAAAGTCCACTCCGAGTCCGCTCGATCAATTCCAACGTCTCGGTCATTTTTTCCGGAACGAATAAAATTGACATCGGTTGTCCGATGACCTCGGCTGCTTCATAGCCGGAAAGCATCTCAAATGCACTATTGAAACGGGTAACGTTAAAATCAGGATTCCAGACGATAATTGGCGCGCTCGCATATTGAATCAGTTTATGCAAGTGATCGCCAGTCAGCCGGAGTTCTTCGTATTGAATCGAAAGTTTCTGATGAGCTGATGTTAATTCACAAGTTCTCTCCTCGACCCGCCGTTCAAGCATAGCGTTGATTCGTTCGAGATTTTGGTTGAGGGAAAAAATCTCGGAGTTCATGGCCGAAATTTCTTCATTTTGCGCCGATAATTCTTCGTTCGCTGCCGTAACGTCCTGCGTACGCGCTTCAACTTTTTGTTCCAAACTTGCATTAGCCGCCCGCAGGTCCAGCTCGGCCTGCTTTCGCCGCGTGATTCCTTTGATCAGCAACAGGACAAACAGGATTATGATCCCGCTCATACTGCCGCAAAACCAGTAATAGACAGTAATTCGCTGATTCAACAGCCGATAGACTTCCGCTTCAGACAGGCCGATCGCGACCACCAACGGATATTCTTCAAGCAAGCGGTAACTATAAATACGGCGAACTCCGTCGACCCGACTTGCAGTGAGAAAAGCCCCCACCTTGGCGGTTGCGATCTTCTCCATAATCACACTCTGGCGAAAATCAAGCCCAAAAGACAATTCCCGGTCTGTCTGCAGCACTCTTACGATCCCGTCATAGCCGACGAGTGCGATGGACGAATCCTTGCCCAATTTGATCCGTTTGTAGAATCCAGCAAAATAATTGGGATCAATCGACACTACCACAACGCCACCAAAGGAGCCGTCAGCCTTATTGATCCGGCGGGTCAGCTGAATTGACCACTTACCTGATGTTCGGCCCACGATCGGCTTGCTGACAAACAATTTTTCACTTTTATTATCCCGATGCACATAAAAATGTTCCAGATCGCGGATGTTCACGCGGAAAAAGGGAACGACACTGCTGATTACAGAATCGCCGTTTTCATTGGCTATTCCCAGTTGCACGAACGGTTGCCCGGAGAAGGCTCCTTGTTTAACAAGTCGAGGTATATCAACTGTCAAACCTTCTTTTTCGGCCTGATATTTTAAAAACAAGGCAATCTGATCCATGCCTTTAACTGTGCGAACAATGTGTTCCTCGAAGGTCCGGGCATAGTTTCCAGTTTGATTAAGCGCATGATCCATTTCGAGCCGCCGGTCGCTCTGAACTTTTAAGTATAGCCCACTCCAAACAAAGCAAAGCAATACCAGCCCAAATAAACCAACAGCAATCCGAATATCCCGAATTCCTGACCATCCCAGTTTACTCACCGGCCGCCTCCATGAACTCGTCGAATTTTTCGATTATGGGAGAAGTCACCCATCAAGCCCGTCCATTCATTGTTTGGAGTAAAATATCCTGTCTGTAATATTAAACAAGAGCCCTAAATTAACCTGCCTCTTTTTTCTCATTCAGGTCAAATCAATCAATATTTAGAAAATAAAAAAAATCGGTGAAAGCGCGCCTCACCGATAATAGTTCATTTGTTTTTATATCCGGAACTTCGCAAGAGCGGTCTGCAAATCCTGGGCCAATTGGGCCAACGCGTGACTGGAGGCGGCGATTTCTTCCATCGACGCCGATTGCTGTTCTGTGGCTGCAGACACGTTCTCCGACTCGGCTGCGGCATCCCTGCTCAAATTCTCGACCTCTTTGATTGAACCAACGATTCGATGGGCGCCGTCGGCGGCTTCATCAACCGCTTTTGCAATAACAGCGATTTTCTCAGCAACTTTTGCAATCTGGCTGTCAATGGAACCAAAACTATTGCCTGCCACGTTAACCAATGCAACCCCCTGTGTAATGTCTTTTATTGCGATATCAATAGCGCCAACGACATTACCGATACTGCCGTGATTATTTGCCACAAGGTCTTTAATCTGACGTGCTGCCTGCTCCGATTGTTCAGCCAGTTTTCTAACTTCTTCCGCCACTACGGCAAATCCCCGCCCCTGCTCACCGGCTCGCGCCGCCTCAATTGCAGCGTTTAGAGCCAATAAGTTCGTCTGACCGGCAATGGATGAAATCAGGTTAACTATTTCACCGATTTGGGCAGAGCTGGTTTTGAGTTCTTCTGCCGCCAACTGCGCCTGTTTTGAACCGTTACTGACAGCATCCATCTGAGACACGGCACGAGAAATCGATCCTTTTCCTTCCTGCGCTGCCTGAATGGTCTGTTCCGACAACCTCGCCATCTCGCTGGCAGTGCTTGCCAGTGCTTCCATCGTCACTGAAATTTCCTGCACGATGGCTGACGTCTCATTGACAGCAACAACTTGATTCTCACTACCACGGGCCACCTGCTGAATTGACGAAGAAACGTTGTTGGCCGCTTCGGACGTTTGCTGCGCCCCGGATGTTAACTCCTCGCTGGCTGCAGCCACCTGCTCCGCCGAGCTTGTCACCTGGCGAATGATTCCCCGCATGCTTTGCGTCAATTTGACGAAGGCAGTTGCCATCAACCCAAATTCATCGCCTCTGGCCAAAAATTCCGGCGGCACGTTCGAAGAATAATCACCTTGCGCCATGACATTTACATGACTGGTCGCCGCTGACAGGGGTTGGGTAATAGCTCGAGCAATCAACCACGCCAATAATAAGCCGAGAAATAATGCTACCATCAACGATCCAAGAATTATTCTACTTCCAACAACATGGTCCCGGTCATTTTGTTTGCTAATCTGGTCAGCCATCCTGACATTATATTCGGACAGCGCAATCAGATTTTTTTGAAAATCTTCCGACGGCTGGCGAACGTTGTCAAACCAAGCCCGATAAGCCTCTTCAAACCTTCCCGCCTTCATCTGTTCCATCATGACCGGTCTTGAATTGCGGGCGGCTTGTAAATTCTGCTTCAGTTTTTTCATCGTTTCTGTTTCAAATGAATCCAGCCTGGTTTTTTCAAACGCCTCCAATTTTTGGTTCAGTATAACGGCTCGACGGGCATTGTCTGTTTCCAGTTCCCTTCTTCGAGCCGGGTCCTTGCTAACCATCAGTTCAAACAAATTGGCGTCAATTGCCCTGACCATGGCTCTGCTTTCATTTAGCCACTCGATCGAAAGCAGTTGCTTCTGATACATCAATGTCATATTTGCGTTGGCCTTATCCTCGTAATAATAGCCGATGCCACCGATTCCCGCAGCAAACAGCAGCAAAATCAGGGCCATGCCCATTATTTTTGTAAAAGTTTTTAGGTTGTTAAGAATACTCATCGCAAATTTCCCCCAAATAATAAAAAAATTGGGCATGACTACAATAATCCAGCCCGTTAATATACGTTCATATCAGCAATATAATTAAGCAAAACAGCCGCTACTAAACTGTATTTGCTTCTTCTTCCACCTCGGCCAGAGACTCATACCCCACCCTCTGATATAGCAAATTAAAGCGTTCTTCCACCCATTTGCGTCCAGTTTTCTGGCTGTCGCAAATGACGTTGTTCCGCTTTCACGGTCCGGGCGAACCGACGCCGTCCCGATGTGGCTTTTCAACCCAATCGTTTTCCGGTTGCCTTCTGTTCCGCACCGTAATTTGATTGTCGCTGCAATCTGCCCCGCGAAAGTGGAACTGGAGAGTTTAACCCAAAGGAAAGACCCGTAAATTCATTACCGTTACTTCCAACCGCTTCATCTCTACAAATCAATTGGAGGACGGCGCGAAATCTTCCGACGCCTTCCTCCAATTTTCAACATTCAATACTGCTTCGCGCGTTAAACTCTATTCAATTTCCCGCTGAAGGTGACATTGTCTGTTTGGCCTCAGCTTCAGCCACTGCAGCTTTCGACGTTGCGGACAGCGGCAGCATGAAGGCAACTACCGCCGATATGGCGAATGAAGCCATGGCGAATTTGATTGAAGCAGTGAAATTTCCCGAGGTGTCGGCCAGATATCCGCCCATAAAGCTTCCCAGCGCCGGACCAATCCCCATTACAATCAACGTTGCAGTACCCCAAATTTTTCCAAGGCTGATTCGTCCATAAACGGCACCCGAATAACCTACGACTCCACCGGGTTCGATAGCCCAGTAGGTTGCGAACAGGATGCAGACCACCACGCCCAGAATCCCCGATTGGGCAGTCATATTTAGCAGCAGCATGCAGGCCGCCACGCCAACCAGCGGCGCAAATACCAGCATCGCCTTGCGGCCCTTGACTTCATTGCCGAGATATCCCACAACCTTATCGGCAACAACCCCCATCAAAGGCATGGTAATGATTCCGGCAATGCCGATGGCAACATAAAGGTTGGTGGCTGAATCCAGCGTCATGGCCAGATCTTTGGTCCAGTAGCGGACCACCTGAGTCCAGATCAAAAATTCGGCAACCATCGACGTCAAAAAGGCCAGCACTGCGCCCCAGATAGCAGGAGTTCGGAAGGCTTCGCCTACGCTCCAGACATATTCAGGTTTTGCATTGGACCCCGGTGCTGCCGGAACGGCGCCAAACGGAGTGATTCCATACTGTTCCGGATTTTTCTTGGCCAGCATGGCGGCAACCAGCAACAAGCCCAGCGTAATCCAGGCCAGATAATTCATTGCATCACGCCATTGGGCCGCATTTTGAACCAACATCGGTTTGACTCCCAGGCTAAGCACGACCTGGGCAATCGGCGCGCCGGCAAAAGCAATGCCCCACATTTTGGCATAATATTTTCCAACGAACCACTTGCGAACCGAAATGGTAGAAGAAACCCACAGCATCCCCGTGCCGATTCCGGCAAAAACCGCGTAGCAGGCATAATAGGCAAACAGGCTTTCCACCCGGCTGGTCAGCCAGAATCCGAGCATGCCGAACACGGCTGCAATGGCATAGACCGGCTTGGTTCCCCATTTATCAATAATCATGCCGCTGAAAAATGCCGTGATGGCATAAATGGTCATCATTAGCGAATAACCCAGCGAGACCTCCGCGCCGGTCCACTTCATTGTCGAAGCCATCGGTCCGGACAGCACCGCAAACGTGGCGCGATAACCAAACAGACAAAACACGGCTAGAAAAGATGCCGCGATGACACTATAGGACATACTTTTTGCATTTTGATTGTCCATACTGTTTCTTCCTCCTCATTATAGACTTCCCCAAAACCATTCTTTAGCAAAAGGGGTGCCAGACCCACCTCGCACCCCTTTTTCCATGGGCTACGCGCCCATTATCTACCGCTTACAGCTCGTATTCCGAACGGGCAATCAGCTCATCCTGGATGTTGCCGGGCAAATCAGTCCAGTAGGCACTGTAGCCTGCAACGCGAACCATAAGATCTGTGTATTTCTCAGGCTCTTTCTTCGCGGCCATCATTTCTTCACGATCCAGAACGTTGAACTGGATATGCTTGCCCTTGTAATCGCTAAAGTAGGTCTTAATCAGCGCGGCCAGGCTTGCAGTGCCTTCTTCGCCTTTGATGCCTGCTGGAGAGAATCTCATGTTGAACAGAACGCCATACAGATCGTGCTGGTCGATACTGCCGGCCGACTTGAGAACAGCTGACGGACCATTAAGGTCGGTTCCTTGTGCGGGGGAAACAGCACCATCAGCGAAGGATGTTCCCGCTTTCCGGCCGCAGGGCAGCGCACCCGTTTTGGCGCCTGTGCCACCATGGAAACCGATGGAGTGTGGCGAGACCTCATATTTTCCGCCGTCTGTTGCGGGTTGTTTGTGCCAAATCTCTTTAATCCAATCATACACGTCTGATAACAACTGATCTACTTCCGGTATATCATTGCCGTACTTCGGCATAGCCAGACATTTGGCGCGCAGCTCTTCGTACCCTACCCAATTCGCACGCATCGCGTCCAACATTTCCTGCGGGGTGCAAATCGGATTCTCACCAAAGATGCCGTGTTTGAGTACATACAATTCATTGGCTACGTCCTGCACTGCGACAGGCACGATATACATGCAGCTGTCTGCATGCTGAGCTCCACCCAAACTAACGACCCTGCCCCGTTTGATGCAGTCGTCACTATAGGCAGACATCATCATGTCCGGGAAGCTGTCGCCATGCTGAAGTTTACAGGCGCGTCCGCTTTCGGTGCTGATATCGGCCCAGTGCTTGATCATCGCCTTAAAGGCTGCGACAAACTCTTCATAGCTGGTCATCTTCGTGAAATCACCGGTTTGGGGGCCTAATTGCGAATTCGAAATATAGTCCCAACCGTTATACATGGTAATTTCAAGTATTCTGCCGTAGCTCGTGACCAACGGCCAAATCGAACTGGTCTTGCCAGGAACCGTGTGCAGTGTGCACCCGCCGAAAGCATAATTACGTGCCTCCTCAATGGTGTAACCGCGGGCCAGCAGATACTGGATGCTGGATTCGTCATTAAAGAAAGCGGGGAAACCCATGCCCATCTTCACAACTTCCAACGCACGTTCCATGAATTTGGGATTGATTTGGGTATGCCAACGGACTGAGATCGTCGGGTGGGTAGTCCGTACACGTGCAGCTGCATCGACAAAAGCGAAGGACAGCTCATTGGTGGCGTCTCTTCCGGTCTTGGGATCCACTCCGCCGATTACGCAGTTATGGAAATGGGATTCACTGCTCAGGTTCGGCGTCATGACATCCGGCCAGAACTGACGCTTGCCCATAATCTTAACACGGAAGCACTCAAATAACTGAACAACATACTCATAGTCGATTTTGCCTTTGGCGATGTCTGATTTATACTGCGGATACATGATTTGGTCGATGCGGCCATAGCCCATCCCAAAAGTACGTGTGTCATAGAAAATGCTCAAAATTCCAAAGACCAGCGATTGCAGTGCTTCCTGGAAGGTTTCAGCCGGATATTCAGGTACACGGTTGCAGATACGGGCCATCTCTTCCAACTCAGCCTTACGAACGGGGCATGCCTCTTTAGCGGCCATTTCGGTGGCGAGATCGCGATAGCGATGAGCGTAATCAATACTGCCCAACAGCATTTCCTTAAGTCCCAGCAAGAACTCATGGGCTCGATAATCTTCATACGAAGTCATCACCAATTTTTCAAGCTGCTCATCAACATCCGCCACTAAACCGCGGATACCTTTTTTTACGAGTCGATCGAGATCGGGACAGTTCCATGCTTTTTCAGCAAACATCTCTGAAACGGTGTTTACGATCCAGGAACCGGCCTCACCGATTTTATGCTCAAATGCGGCGTGTTCGGGCCCTAGATACTTGAGCCACATTTCCTTGCCGCCAATTTCTCTAAAATATTCACCGATGGCTCTGCCCTGCTCCATTTGTTCTTCAGATTCCCATTTGAAGAATCCTTTACGACCTTCCACGCCGTACTTATCAATATAATCCACCATCCACAGGGCGGCCAGATCGGGGAAGAACTCGGGTCCCATCGGTTTTGCACTGAAATCGCCGCAAAGCAATTGATGGTCATCGATGCGGATGGGCATTTCCTGGAGAATTTTGCGAATCGCATGACCGCGTCTACGGAACAAATGATAACCTTCGGTTTCTTTATATCCGTCGACCAGAATCTGAGCACGGGCCATTGACATGCATTGTGTATAACGCAAGGGGTTCATGACTTCCCACATTACTTTTCCACGTGATTTGTCCTTGTACTGATTGTACTGAACCTTTTGAGAGTTTTCCATATTGGTTTTCAACTTTTGAACTTTACCCATATTTCTTTTCACCTCATCCTTTTTATTTGAACGTACCATCCCCATGCCGTCCCATTACCGTCTTTTTTTCATCGCCCCTCCCCTCGCTAATCCTTCTATCTCTTCTGGTACTTCCCTGAAACATTCAGATTGACGCTATCATCTGTTTGAGTTCCAGGAGATACTCATTAGGCTGTCGCTGGTAACTGGGACGCCCTTCCTCGTTGCCTATACGCAGATATTTGTCTTCGCCCAGGTTGTTATAAGCGAGCAGCTCCAGATGATCAGCAGGAGAGAGACCCAATTCCTCCCTTATGAACCGCGCGGTTGCCGCGATGTCTTCCCGGCTGTCATTGAAACCCGGAATCAGAGGTGTTCTGAAATGAATCTGCTTGTTTTCCCCAACCAGGTTCTTTGCGTTTTCCAGGACATGCTTGTTGGATACCCCTGTACCCGCTTTATGCTTTTTGTCATCAATACATTTGAGGTCGTACAATATATAATCTGCGTGGTCGGTGATCATTTTAACGGTTTCCCATGGGAATGCTCCAGAAATCTCAACGCAAGTATGAATCAATTCCTCATGCGCGGCTTTCAAAAGCTTTGCGGTGAATTCCGGTTGCGCTTCACAGTCCCCGCCCGAGACAGTTACGCCGCCGCCCGAATTTTTATATAAACTATAGTCGCTTGCGACTTGCTTCATGACCTCATTAACGGTCATGGGTTTGCCTTCGATTTTTCGCGTCCCTTCCAGGCAGACGCCGGGCTTGGCACAAGCGCCACAGGCCGTGCAAATTTTCCGGTCGATTACCAGTCGTCCGTCGACAATACTAATGGCTTGACTGGGACAGGCTTCGACACATCGACCGCATACTGTACATTTATCCTCCCTGAACATGAGGACCGGCTGTATGCTTTGAGATTCGGGATTCTGGCACCAGAAGCAACGCAGGGGGCATCCCTTCAAAAATACCGTGGTGCGTATGCCAGGCCCATCATGGGTAGAATAGCGCTGGATATTGAAAACCTGACCGACAAGATCACCATTCTTTGCAAAGTCCATTACAATCACCTCATAGTGTTGGGAGATTATCCAATCCCCTTCTGTTGAGTATCATTTTACAGACAACTCATTTTGTTTATTACTGCAAATTGCAGGAAAATACAATTTATTTTTAATAAATTTCGAAGTATCTGCAAATTGCAGTTAAGACATACACTCGGAAAATTTAGAATTAACTTGCGTACATTAACATTATTATCACGGCCAAAGAGTGAGGGGGGAATTCTGATTCAGCAAACCATCAAACCCAATATTCTCGGTACGGAAAACATTAATAAACTAATCTTCAAATTTGCAACGCCCACTATTCTTTCCATGCTCACGGTCTCACTCTATAATCTGGTCGATCAGATTTTCATCGGTCATGCTGTGGGTTATCTAGGAAACGCCGCGATCAATGTAGCATTCCCCATCAATAGCATCGTAATGGGGTTTGCCTTGTGGATCGGCGATGGCACCGCCACCTATATCGCAATGAATCTCGGTGCAGGCCGGACAGAAGAGGCCGACAAAGCGGTATCCCAAAGCGTGATTCTGCTCGCTATCGTCTCCGTCATTACCACAGCATTCGGCTATCTATTCATGGAACCGATCCTCAACGTGTCCGGTTGCACCGCTCTCATGCTGCCTTATGCAATGGAATATACCAAATACATCCTGCTGGGCCTGCCCTTCCTTATTTTTACCTGTGGGTCAAATCCCAGCATCCGTGCGGACGGAAATCCCCGCTACGCAATGATGTCGATGATGGCAGGCTGCGCGCTCAACTGCGTCCTGGATCCACTGTTCATTTTCGGCTTTAACATGGGGCTTGCGGGGGCTGCTCTCGCCACTGTTATCAGTCAACTATTTTCAGCAATCCTCGTGCTTGCTTATTTCCCGCGGCTAAAGACTTTCAAGTTTGAAATGAAAAATGTCCGTTTGCATGGCAAGTTGCCGTTGACTGTGATGAAACTGGGCCTTTCATCGCTAACTCTTAACTGCTGCCAAGTCGTCAATGTACTGATCATCAATAATTTGCTGATTTTCTATGGTGCAATGAGCAGTTTGGGCGCTGAGGCGGTATTCGCCGCCATGGGTGCTGCACAGAAGGTCGCCTTTGTCTCAACGAATGTTACCACCGGGATCGGCATCGGTTCGCAGCCGATCATCGCTTTCAATCGTGGAGCGCTCAATTTTGACCGTGTCCGCGAATGCTATTTTTCGGCGCTCAAGATGACTTTTGTGTTTTCAGCGGTAGTGCTGGTATTGACCCGTATTTTCCCCGTTCAGATCATGCAAATATTCGGTGACGACACCCCCGGATTCATGACGTTCGGCATTGCTGTGCTGGAAATCTGGATGCTCACCATTATGCTGTCTGCTTTTCAGGATGTCTCCACCAGTTTTTTTCAGTCCATCGGTCGTCCTTTCCTGGCAATGAGTATCCCCCTTGCCCGTCGCATTTTACTGATCCTACCACTTTCCTACATTCTCCCCCAATATTGGGGAGTCATATCCATCCTTTGGGCCGGCCCGATCGCAGACACTGTTGTATCTTTCATTATCCTGGGTCTGCTTCGCAAATCATTCCGCGAAATGCGCAGTGGAACCTTTAGCAAAGATGATCCAAAATATCAGAAAGACTTGCAAACACCTGAAGTCGCAACCGAAAAATTAACAGGAATAAGATAAATAAGAGGAGGAGGCAAAGCGAGCCATGAACTTGGAAGATTTCTTTTCCGGTTTGGACAGTCTGTTTGCCAAAAAGAACATCGCCGTAGTCGAGGACTATCTTTCCCGTCATCTGGAGGCCGCCAGAAACAGCGGGAATATAGGGTATCAACTGGCTGTACTTAATGAACAAGCGGGTTATTATAGAAATTTGAGCCGTTTTTCGCAGGCTTTTATAGCCGGTGAACAGGCCATGGCAATCGTATCCGCACCGGATTTTAAAGACACCATTGCCGCCGCTACGACCATGCTAAACGTCGCCACCGCTTTACGAGCCGGCGGGCGCGTCACTGAGGCGCTGGAAATGTACGGCACGGTAGACAAAATATACGCTTCCTCCCTTGATTGCAGTGATCCCCGCCGCGCTGCCCTGTATAATAATATGGCGCAAGCCTGCATGACCAGCGGCGACAAACAGACCGCTTTAGTATATTTGCATCGATCTTTGGCGATATTGAAAACATCTCAAGAAAATGGGGCTGATTTGGCTATCACTCATTCCAATATCGCCTTGCTTTATCTGTCTTTGGACAACAACGAAGCCGCAGCAACACATTTGCAGGCGTCATTGTCAGGATTTGAGACTCTTGACTACGATGCGCCCCACTACCCGGCCGCACTGGCAGCCATGGCTCAACTGCTGTATATAAAGGGAGATTATTCCGGCGCGGTGGAGCAGTATCGAATGGCGCTGTCCAAAACCGAGGCACTGTTCGGACGCAATGCCAATTATGCCCTTATCTGCCGCAACTGTTCCCGCGCCTGCTCAATGGCGGGAATGTGGACAGAAGCCGGAGAGCTGGAAAGGAAAGCGGAAGCCGCAGAAAGCGCGCTGAACTCCGCAAACGAAACAGTACAAAGAAGTGAACAATGAAGGGGCTGGAGCTTTCCCGATCCTATTTCGAGGAATATGGCAGGCCCCTGATTCATCAGCACTTTCCTCACTATGAGGAACGTATTGCCGCCGGCCTGGTAGGCATGGGCTCAGAATGCTTTGGGTTTGATGATGAAATATCTCAGGATCATGATTGGGGCCCCGCCTTCTGCCTGTGGTTGGACAGGCAGACCGATGACGTGATTGGCAATGATCTGCGAATCAGGCTTGCGGAACTACCCAAGGATTTCGCCGGCATCACTGGAAGACAGGAAAGCAGTTGGGGCGGCGGGCGAACCGGAGTTTTTGAGATTGGAATGTTTTACAGGCAATTCATCGGCTTTACTCATGTTCCCTCCGACTTGCGGGAATGGCGCGTAATCCCGGAAGCAAACCTGGCTACAGCGACAAACGGCCTGGTGTTCACCGATCCGGTCGGTGATTTCAGCGCTTTCAGAGACAGATTGAAGGAGTTTTATCCGGAAGATATCCGGCTGAAAAAGATAGCCTGCCGCTGTATGGTCATGGCCCAGTCAGGGCAATACAATTTTTTGCGTTGTGTCAGCCGGGGAGAGTTTGTTTCGGCGCAATGCGCCGAAACCGAATTTATCAACACTGCGGTTTCCATGGTGTTCTTATTGAACAAGCAATACAAGCCTTTCTATAAATGGATGCATCGAGCCTTGCTGAAACTGCCCCTGCTGGGAAATGCTATTTACGATTTATGTTCCGACATAACAACTGCTCATACGGTTGAATCAGGCAGAAAAGTATATGAGCGAAAATGCGACTTAATGGAAGCGATGTGCCGTCACATTATCGAGGAACTTAAACGCCAGGAACTGACTGACTCCGATAGCGATTTCTTGCTGGATCACGGATCGACGATTCAAAACAGAATTCAGGATCCCCTGATCAAGCGCATGAACGTTTGGGCGGAATAGCCAATCGAATGGGAAAGGAAAGATGCATGTGAAAGAGGACTTCATCGATAAAATTGTAGCTTTGGAATGGGACATGTTTCAAAATGTAGTTAATGTTGGTGGCAGAGCATCTTGTCAGAACGATTTCGAGACTTTCAGCATCATGCGATCCAGCCAGTCAATAGCCTGGTCGGAAGCTGCTTTATCCAGCTATCTGGAGGATTTGACAGAAGCGCAGGATAATGGCAGAAACCTATTAACAGAAAAGTATGCCCGGATGATGGAATTTACTGCACCGCATGAATACGCTTGCATTCAGCATCATCTGCCGCCACTGGACCAGGAAACACAGTCATTGATCGACTGGATCGCACAGATCAACCTAACGTGGGAGGAGGAGATCAACGCTAAATTTCCTTATATTCGCCGACGAGGCAGACCGGCATCTTCCTCAAACGATGCGCCGCATGTGACATCAATCGAGACTTATCTCAGAGGCGAGCTTGCCACCTATTCGTCG
>Ga0351949_1088_pt1 | contig 13210 bp, 5 predicted proteins | sample BONcelT113001G15_FD_206856 | JGI IMG/M metagenome (GOLD analysis project Ga0351949, IMG submission 206856) | Enriched cells from coal bed in the Powder River Basin, Montana, United States - BONCAT cells T11 rep3 HSBNCT.T11.300.1.G15 ... | reverse complement strand
AAATTTTGAAGGAAATGCAAAGATGATTGTTTCCACTTCAGGATGTTTTGTAGTAAATTTCGTGTGGTTTATTGTATTGGGCATCAGGCAAAAAACCTTGAAGGAATTCACTGTTTCTGGAGGTTTGTCGCGTTCACGTTTAATCAAAAATACGCTTTGGTCGGCATTGGCTGGTACAATGTGGTTTACACAATTTCTGTTTTACGGACTTGGCCATGTGCAAATGGGAAATTACCGCTTCATCAGTTGGGTATTGCACATGTCGATGCTGATTTTCTTCAGTTATGTGGTTGGCATGATCATGAAAGAATGGAAAAACGTTTCAAAAAATACATACAGAACCCTGATAATTGCCTTGCTGACTTTGGTTGTTTCGTTTGTAATTATGACCGTCGGAAGTTATATCGGCGAACAAATGTGATAATAGTTGTTATAAATCGAAGAAATGTAAAATTTGAATGATGAACAAAAATAGAACTCAATTACTATTACTTATTGGTGTATTTCTGCTGGCAATTGCCTCGCAAAACATTTTTGCACAACCCTTTACCCATGAGAAGTCAGGAGTTCCTCCAGCGCCTTCGGTTTACCATACAGAACCGTGGGAAGACCCGCAGGTAACCAGCATTAATCGCGACTTATCGCGTGCAACAGCTTATTCGTTCGAAACAGTGGAAGATGCGCTGTCCTGCGATCGTTCGCGGTCTTCAAGGGTAATGATGCTGAATGGCGAATGGGATTTCAAATTTACATTGAAACCTGCGGATGCCCCAACCGATTTTTATAAAAGTAAAGTTCAGGGTTGGGATCAGATTGAAGTGCCATCGAACTGGGAACTGAAAGGGTACGATATTCCGATTTACAAAAGCTCCGGTTATCCGTTTCGCCCATTAATTCCACCTTATGTACCAGACGATTACAATGCGGTTGGTTCGTATCAGCGTAGTTTTTCTGTTCCTGAAAAGTGGGATGGAATGAATATCACGCTGCATTTTGGCGGAGTTAGCTCTGCATTTAAAGTATGGGTGAACGGTCAGTTTTTGGGATATGGCGAAGATAGTTGCCTGCCTTCAGAATTTAATGTGACACCTTATTTGAAGCAAGGCGAAAACATTGTGTCTGTTCAGGTAATCAGGTGGAGCGATGCATCGTACCTCGAAGATCAGGATCATTGGCGAATGAGCGGAATCCAACGAGAGGTAATGTTGCTGGCTGAACCAAAACTGCGCATTGCCGACTTTTTCTATCAAACCAAACTCGATGAAAATTATCGGGATGCCATCTTTAAACTTCGTCCACGGTTGGAAAACCTTTCCGGCGACGTGGTTAAAGATTATACACTGAAGGTTCAGCTATACGATGCCAAGAACCTGCCTGTTTTCCCGAAAGAATTAAGCAAACCGGTAACGGAAATTTTCAATGAAATATATCCACGGCTCGACAATGTGAAATTCGGAATGTTTGAATCACTGGTGAAAAATCCGGCCTTGTGGAGCGATGAAGAACCTAATTTATACACACTTATCCTTTCGCTGGAAGATCATTCAGGACAGATTCAGGAGGTAAAATCGTGCCGGGTTGGTTTCCGGAGCATCGAATTTTCGAAAACCGACAGCAAATTGCTGATCAACGGAAAAGTAACTTATTTGTACGGCGTAAACCGTCACGACCACGATCCGGTAAAAGGGAAGGCGCTTTCGCGTGATGATATTCGTCGCGATGTACAGCAGCTCAAACAGTTTAACTTCAATTGCATCCGTACTGCCCACTATCCGAACGATCCGTATTTTTACGATTTGTTCGACGAATACGGCATTTTGGTGATGGATGAAGCCAACTACGAAACGCACGGTATTGGTAGTCTGTTGAGCAACGATTCGCGATGGACACATGCCTTTATGGAGCGTACTGACCGAATGGTGTTGCGCGACAAAAACCACCCGAGTGTGATTATCTGGAGCATGGGCAACGAGGCGGGCCGCGGACCAAACAATGCGGCAATGGCTGGCTGGATTCACGATTTCGATATTACCCGACCGGTTCATTACGAACCGGCAATGGGAAGTCCGAAGCTTGAAGGATATATCGCGCCTGGCGATCCGGGTTATCCGGTTTTAAAAGATCATGCCTACCGCGTTCAGAATCCTGAGGATGCTTATTATGTGGACATTGTTAGCCGCATGTATCCGGGTTTATTTACGTCCGGTTTGTTGTTGTCGCAGAAAAACAACGATCGTCGTCCGATTTTTTACTGCGAGTATTCACATTCTATGGGCAATTCAACCGGAAACATGAAAGAATTCTGGGATATTTTCCGTTCCAATCCGCGTTTGATTGGCGGTTGTATCTGGGATTACAAAGATCAGGGACTGCTGAAAAAAGACTCGCTGGGTCGTGAGTTTTATGCTTACGGCAACGACTTTGGCGGAGTAATGAATGATGGCAATTTCTGTATCAACGGGATTGTGGCTTCTGATGGCCGTCCAAAAGCTGCAATGTACGAGTGCAAAAGGGTATATCAACCTGTTGAATGCGAGTTGCTTGATTTGGGAAAAGGTTTGCTGAAAATCACTAATCGTCACGCAGCCAAATCTTTGTCAGAATACAATATTATCCTTAAAGTTTTGGAAAACGGAATTGAAATCCTGAACCGGCAAATTCCGTCAATAACGCTCCAAGCCGGGAAAGATACCGTTATCAGCGTGCTATCCTTTCTTCCGAAACAAAAACAGGGAAAGGAGTATCTCCTGAATATTTCCTTCCTCCTGAAAAACGATTTGGTTTGGGCGAAATCTGGTCACGAAATCGCTTCCAATCAGTTTGCATTAAGTGGTTTGTCCTTTTCTGAAAAAACAAAATCTTCCGGAGGAAAACTAGTGATTCATCAGGCCGGTGATTCTTTTATCGTTTCAGGAAATGGGTTTCAAATCACTTTTGATAAGAAAAACGGTGCGTTGAATTCATATATTTCAGCAGGGAAAGAACAGATTTTCAGTCCGCTTTTGCCACATTTCACCCGTCCGCTTACCGACAATGATGAACGCGGCTGGAAACCGCAGGTTAAACTTAAAGAATGGTACGAAGCGAAACCCGAGTTGATAGATTTTACGCTGAACAATGAACCTTCAGGAGAAGTAAAGGTAGAAAGCAAATATAAACTGATTGAAGGTAAGGCTTTTGTAACTGTAATTTATACCGTTAACGGGAATGGAGTAGTTCGGGTAGATTATAAACTAAATGCGGAAACGGATCTTCCGAATATCCCGAAAGTGGGGATGACTTGCGGTATTGCCAATGATTTCAGGCAAATTAGCTGGTATGGGCGCGGCCTTTTGGAGAATTACATCGATCGTCGTTATGGCTTCGATGTTGGAATTTATTCGTTGCCAATTGCTCAGTTTATGGAACCGTATGTGATGCCACAGGAAAATGGCAATTGTACAGATGTGAGGTGGATGTATCTGTCGAACAAAGCCAATCAGGGTTTAATCGTTGTGGCCGACAGCTTGTTAAGTATGAGCGCGTGGCCTTATTCTGAAGAAAATATCAACAAAGCCAAACGTACGACCGAACTTAAAGAATCCGGTTTTGTGACTTTGAATATCGACCTGATTCAAATGGGAGTTGGCGGCAATGATACATGGACAGATCTTGCTGCACCGGTTGAAAAGTATCAGATCAAAGCGAAGGATTATGCCTATCGTTTTTACCTCTGTCCGCTAAAAATGAAAGAGGAGCAAGTTGCAAGAGATTGGCAGAAGTTGAAATATTGATCAGATAAATATCTCTGCCCGTCAGCCTTCGGCGTGAGCTCAGTCGAACGCTAAAGCAGACGGCAAAGGATATTGTTCTAATCGGCTGAACTGTTTATTCGTGGCACTATCCTTTGCCGTTGGCTTCAGACTTCGGCGTGAGCTCAGTCGAACGCCAACGGTTAGAAGAAGTGATTCGAAACCCGTCCGCGGTAGAATGTTAAACAATGCATTTCTCTTTCTTCGGACGGAATGGAACTAGCATAATTAAAAATATTTTTTAAATGAATGATATGAAACGCATTGCTGTCTTAGTTTTTATGGTTTTTTGTTCTCTCTTTTTTGCAATAGCCTGCAACAAAACAAAACCGAAAGTTGTGCCTGAAAAGGTGATGCAAAAAATCTATGATGAAATTAAAACCCCACACAAATACGGATTGGTAATGGTTCCGCCTGATGATTCAAAAAAAATGGATTGCCCGAGCATCTTCAGGAAAGACGGGAAATGGATCATGAGTTACCTGATTTACGATGGGCGCGGTTACGAAACCTGGCTGGCCAAAAGCGATGATTTGCTTCACTGGGAAAACATGGGCCGTATCATGTCGTTTTCAGCCGACAGTACCCGATGGGACTGGAACCAAAAAGCCGGATACATCTCCCTTCAGGATTACAAATGGGGCGGATCGTGCGAATTGGAATCCTTCGACGGTAAATACTGGATGTCGTATTTCGGAGGAAACACAAAAGGCTACGAGGCCGGTTTATTGTCAACGGGTATTGCCTACACCGATCAGGATCCGGCAACGGTACATGAGTGGAAATATCTTGACAAACCTGTATTGATGTCAACGGATGCAGATGTTCGCTGGTGGGAAAACAGTACCATGTACAAAAGTTCAGTTATACGCGATAAGGAAAAGCTAACCGGGTACGATTTTGTGATGTATTACAATGCGCGCGGCGACAGCATCAATCCCGGTCGTGGTGCCGAACGGATTGGCATGGCCGTTTCTGACGACATGAAAACGTGGAAACGCTATATGAAAGATCCGGTTTTGAATCACCACAAGGGAATTACCGGCGATGCTTTTATTCAGAAAATCGGCGATGTATATGTGATGTTTTACTTTGGCGCATTCTGGAATAAAGAGCGCTCCAATGCGTTTAACCGGTTTGCCTGCTCGTACGATTTGGTTAACTGGACCGACTGGACCGGTGAAGATTTGATCGCTCCTTCGGAACCTTACGATGAATTATTTGCCCATAAATCATTTGTAATCGAATGGAAAGGAACGGTTTATCATTTCTATTGTGCCGTGAACAAAAAAGAACAGCGTGGAATTGCCGTTGCCACTTCCAGGGATTTAAAGCCCCTCTCCAAACCTCTCCCCAAAAGGGAGAGGCTCAGGTAGTGCAAATTCTGAACTGTAATATTCTTTAAGAATTTCAATAAGTAATAGGAACTAGTTATTGTCGTATATTCTCTCTACTCACCCCACGTCCGCAAGCGGACGTCCCCCTCTCTTTTTAAAAAGAGAGGGGGAACGCATCGCAGATGCGAAAGGGTGAGTTGTTGGGATAAAGTATAAATTAAAAATGCGACATTATTTCATTCTAATAACATATACAATGATGAAATCAATAAATATCCTAATTAAAAAAATATCCTATCGCAACCGTGTCCTCCCCCAATTGGGGGAGCTAGAGGGGGCTTTTAGAGGGGGTTTATTTCTTTTACTTCTTTTTCTGACGTTTTCTTGTCAGCAAAAACAACTGACTTATCAAAACGAAACTATTTCTCCTGAAGAATCTGCAAAGCCCTGGGTTTTCTGGTACTGGATGCATGGTGCGGTTACCCGTGAAGCGATCACAGCTGATCTTGAATCGATGAAAGAGGTTGGATTGGGTGGCGCCTATATTTTTGCGATCAAAGACGTGACCGATCCTCCGATGTTCGAGCCTTCCTTCCGGACAATGACTCCCGAATGGTGGGGAATGGTGAAACATGCCATGAGCGAAGCCGACCGTTTGGGTCTGAAATTGGGCATGAACTCCTGCGATGGCTTTACTGTTGCCGGTGGCCCGTGGATTACTCCGGAAATGTCGATGCAAAAAGTGGTTTGGGCCGATACGATTATTTCCGGCGGACAAACGTTTAATGCCAAACTTCCGCAACCCGAAAAAGTAAGAGATTATTACGAAGATATTGCTGTTTTTGCTTATCTGGCGCAGGATGGGGCGGGCGAATCGTCGTTCAAAACGGTTCCAAAAGTGAGCACAAGTGTCAAAGGAAAAGAGGTTCAGTTTCTGGCTGAAAAGGGAAATAAAAAAGGATTTTCAAGCAGTGAGCCTTGCTGGATTCAGTATGCTTTCGACCAACCATTTACCTGCCGATCGGTTACCATCGCAACCGGCTGGAACAATTACCAGTCAAACCGCCTGAAACTGGAAGTCAGCGACGACGGTACAGATTTCAGGCAGCATGGCCGGTTGGAACCACCGCGATCCGGCTGGCTGGATTTGGACGCCAATGCGACTCAACTGATCGAACCTGTTACTGCCCGCTATTTTCGGTTTGTTTTTGATCCTGAAGGTTCGGAGCCTGGCGCTGAAGACATCGATGATGCCAAGTGGGGACCAGCTTTTAAAACCCTGGGCATTGAACTTTCAGGAGAAGCAAAAATCCAGCAGTTTGAGGGAAAATCAGGAGCAATCTGGCGCATCAGCAAAAGAAATAATGAGGCACAATTGCCATCTTCGGAATGTATAGATCAGAAAAATCTCAAAGATATTACGACCAGTCTTCAGGCCAACGGAAGTTTGAAGTGGGAAGTTCCGGCCGGAAAATGGGTGATTCTGAGAATGGGGCACACTTCAACCGGACATGTAAATTACGTGGGCGGTGGCGGACTTGGTCTGGAATGCGATAAACTCAATCCTGAAGTGGTTAAATTTCAGTTCGATCAGTGGTTTGGAGAAGCGTTTCGGCAGGTTGGCCCTGAACTGGCTGGCAAAGTTTTGAAACGTTTTCACGTTGACAGTTGGGAATGTGGAAGTCAGAATTGGTCGCCGGTTTTTCGCGACGAATTCAAAAAACGAAGAGGTTACGATCTTTTACCCTGGTTGCCGGTAATGGCCGGCATTCCGGTGCAAAGTGCTGAAGTTTCAGAACGGTTGCTTTCGGATGTTCGCCAAACCATTTCTGAATTGGTGGTTGATAATTTTTTCTCAGTATTGACAGAACAGGCACACGAAAAAGGTTGTCAGTTCAGTGCCGAAAGCGTTGCCCCGGTAATGGTTTCCGACGGAATGCTGCATTTCAGGGACGTCGATCTTCCGATGGGCGAATTTTGGCTGCGAAGTCCTTCGCACGACAAGCCAAACGACGTGCTCGATGCCATTTCGGGCGCACATATCTACGGAAAAAATATTGTTCAGGCTGAAAGTTTTACGGAAATACGTCTCGATTGGGACGAGCATCCGGGAATGATGAAAACCATTGCCGATCGTAATTTTGCATTGGGCATCAACAAAATGTTTTTCCATGTATTTACGCTCAATCCCTGGACAGACCGTAAACCGGGCATGACGCTCGATAAAGTTGGTACCTATTTTCAGCGCGACCAAACATGGTGGAAACCGGGGAAAGCTTGGATAAGTTACATTACTAACTGCCAACAAAAATTGCAGCAAGGTAAACCAGTTGTCGATATTGCAGTGTTTACCGGCGAAGAAATACCCCGACGTGCTGTTTTGCCCGATCGGCTTGTGGATATTTTACCCGGAATTTTCGGTCAGGAGCGGGTGGAGCAGGAGCGTGTTCGTTTGCTGAATGATGGTGCTCCGGCTCGCAATGTGCCGCACGGAGTAAAAACGCAGGCAAATATGGCCGATCCTGAAAACTGGGTCGATCCGTTGCGTGGATACAATTACGATTCGTTCAACCGCGATGCTTTGCTGAGGTTGGCAAAGGTGGAAAACGGGTGGATTGTATTGCCCGGTGGAGCCAGTTACGGAATGCTGGTTGTTCCCGGAAAACAAAAAATGGCGCCCGATGGCGGAGAACGGATGAGCATTGAAGTGGCTCAAAAACTTCTCGAACTGGCCAATCAGGGTGCTTCCTTATTGATGATGGAAAAACCAAAATGGACTCTGGGCTTGCAGTCCGATCCGGATGCCGACACAAAACTGGGAAAAGTACTGGATGAACTTTTCTCCGGAGAGAAAACGACTGTAACCGATGCCGGTGGCGGACAATTTATTCAATGGAAGAAAGGAAAAGGCCGAATTGTTCAGGGACCATACAAAGCTGCGACTTTTAATGAAATAGGTATCCGGAAGGATTTTTATGCATTGGACGAAACCGGGAAACCCGCTGGTTTTGTTGTATGGAATCACCGGACTGACACACAAGAAGATATTTATTTCATCGCCAATCAACAGGAAAAAACTAGAACGCTTGAATTGTCGTTCCGGATTGAAAATAAAACGCCGGAGTTGTTTGATCCGGTAACTGGCGAAACCAGAAAATGCGAACAATGGAAAACTGAAAATGGTCGCATAAACCTGACTTACCGATTCAATCCCAATGAATCGCTGTTTGTTATTTTTAAGGATGGAAAAGCCAAATCTCAAACTGGTAAAAACTGGGTAGAAACTGTTCCTGAAATGAGTTTTTCCGGAGAATGGAAAGTTCAGTTCGATCTGGCTTTTGGCGGACCTGCTGAACCAGTAACTTTTACTGAATTAAGCGATTGGAGCAAAAGCACCGATGATCGGATACGTTTCTATTCGGGAACGGCTACTTACACCAAACTATTTCAGTGGGAAAAAGTCAAGACGGAAGGCGAAGTCTTGTGGCTCGAATTGGGTGCATTTGCGAATATGGCCGAGGTAAAACTGAATGGCGAATCCTGCGGCATCTGCTGGACAGCTCCGTTCAGGGTACGCATTGACCAACAATTGAAACAAGGCGAAAACAAGCTGGAAATTGCAGTGACCAATACCTGGGCAAACCGGATTAAAGGCGACCATGATCTTCCGGAGAATAAACGGATAACCTGGACAACAGCGCCCTACCGGCTTGAAGGAAAACCCTTGCTTCCGGCAGGATTGTTTGGGCCGGTGGGGATTAGTAGTCCCCTTCCCGTTCCCCCGAAGGGGGAAAGCCTTCGACCGCAATATTAAAGTGATTACTGATGAGATTTCACAGCGCCAAACTCCCCTTCCCGGTGAGCCGGGAGGTTGGGGGAGGCTTCTTTAAACTTTAAAATATATGGATTCAAGAGAACGTTTTTTTGCGACCATCAATTATGAAAAGACAGACCGCCCGGCTTCGTGGCTTGGATTGCCGGTTCCGGCTGCTGAAAAGAATTTGTTCGCTCATTTCGGAGTTTCGTCGGTTACCGGGTTGAAACAAATACTGGGCGATGATATCTGGCCCATCGAGGTGCCATTCAATTGTCCGCCGTCCAACCACATCGCCTGCGCTTTTCCTTTTGCCAAATCAAGCCACAACGATACACCGGACGAACGAACTCTAACAGCTCCCGGGTTTTTCGAAGATTACGATGATCCGGCAGATGTGGCTAAATTCAATTGGCCCGATCCTTCAGGAATGGTTTTGCGCGACGAATCACTACGGCTGGCAAAAGAAATTCCTTCTGACAAAATCAGGATGGGCGTGATGTGGTCGGCTCATTTTCAGGATGCCTGCTCGGCATTTGGCATGGAACAGGCGCTGATTACCATGATGATGAATCCGGAAATGTTCCGCGCGGTGATTGACCGTATTACGGAATTTTACCTTCAGGCAAACGAGATTTTCTATGAAGCCACCAAAGGACATCTGGATGCCGTGCTGATAGGCAACGATTTTGGCAGTCAGACCGGCTTGATGGTTGATCCCGACAGTTTGCGTGAGTTCGTTTTCCCCGGAACAAAAAAGCTCATCGATCAGGCCAAAAGCTACGGACTGACTGTGATTCATCATTCATGCGGTTCTATTTTTCCGATCATTGGCGATCTGGCTGAATTGGGCGCAGATGTGATTCACCCGATTCAGGCATTGGCTGCCGACATGGATCCGCGCAAGTTGAAAGCCAATTTTGAGAAGAAAGTAGCATTTTGCGGTGGCATTGATGCGCAATATTTACTGGTGAATCAAAAGCCCGAAGATATCAAAGCCAAAGTTCGCGAACTGATGGAGATCTTTCCAACTGGATTGATTCTTTCACCTAGTCACGAAGCCATTTTGCCAGATATTCCGCCAGCAAATATTGAAGCTATTTTTGATGCAATAAAAGAATCTAATGTAACCACATAGGCACATAGAACACATAGGAAAATGAAAGAAAAACAATGAGGCTATTGGGCTGGAAATTTCGAAGATATTAATGAAAATCCCATGGATACCCAGACACCAAAGAAAAAACTATGTGCCCTATGTGTCTATGTGGTTAAAAAATATTTAAACCGATGAAACGAACATGCCGCTGAATTAATTCAATGGAGGCGGCGCAAAAGGGAATGAAAATTAATGTTCGAAGTGGATACTTTCTGGCATGAGAGTTCCATGAGAACGCTTAATAATCAATTAATTAATACTGATATTTTCGAATGAAACGAACATGCCGCTGGAAATATTTTAAAGGAGGCGGCACAAAAATAGAATGAAAATAAATGTTCAAAGTGGATGCTTTCTGGCGTGTGAGTTCCATGAGAACGCTTAATAATCAACAAATTAACACCCATATTTTCTCATGAAATACAAAATCTACTTGTCGCTTTTCCTGATTGTCTTTGGTTTTCGTACCAATGCACAACCCGTCCAAATTGATCAATACAATTTGGTTTGGACTAGTCAAAGCCGGAATTCTTCGGAATCGATGCCATGCGGTGGTGGCGATATTGGCCTGAATGTATGGGTTGAAAAGGGAGACGTGCTCTTTTACGTTGCGAAAAGCGGCTTTTTTGATGAGAATAACGGACTGTTAAAAGCTGGACGCATTCGCCTGAAATTGAGTCCAAATCCGTTTGAAGGCGGTACTTTTCGTCAGGAATTAAAACTGAAAGACGGACTGGTGCAAATTGATGGAAGCAAGGATGGATTGAACGCACAGATTCAGATTTGGGTGGATGTTTTTCGTCCGGTAATTCACGTGGAAGTGGTTGCCAACCGTAAAATTACAATGGAAACCGGATATGAAAGCTGGCGGTATGCCGACCGTGAAGTCCGGAAACTGGAAGGTTTTGCCAACTCATACAAATGGGCTGTTCCTGAAGGTTTGAAAACGCTGAAAGATGAAATCAGCTTTGAAAATAGTTCGGTGCTTTTCATTCACCGGAATCAGGAACCGACAATATTTGATGTGACCGTTAGCCAACAGGGAATTGATGAGGTGAAAGATCAACTTTTTAATCCGCTGAAGAACCTGACTTTTGGCGGAAAGATGCAGGGTGAAAATATGGTTGCTTCAGGAAATTACGAAGGGAAATACCTCGACACTGAGTACAAAGGATGGTTGCTGAAAAGCAAGTCAGCCACGCAAAAGCATACCATAGAAATAGTGTTGAATGGCGCTCGAACCGAAACTTTGGAAATCTGGAAAAATCAGCTTCAAAGCGTGGTTGTCGATAATCAAAAGAATAAAAAAACTGCGCGCGCTAAAACACAGGATTGGTGGAAGCAGTATTGGGACCGTAGTTTTGTGATGATCGGAAATAATCCGGATTCAACCGATTGGAAAATTGGTCGTAATTATCAGTTGTTTCGTTATATGCTGGGCTGTAATGCATTCGGCGAATATCCGACCAAATTTAATGGCGGACTGTTTACTGTCGATCCGGTTTTTACGGATGCCAGCCGCAATTATACGCCTGATTTCAGGAACTGGGGAGGTGGCACATTTACTGCTCAAAATCAACGTCTGGTGTATTTCCCAATGCTGAAGTCCGGTGATTTTGAACTGATGAAACCACAATTTGATTTCTATTTGCGCATTCTTCGGAATGCCGAATTGAGATCTGAAGTTTACTGGGGGCACAAAGGCGCTTGTTTCACCGAGCAAATGGAAAATTTTGGTTTGCCCAATCGCAGCGAATATGGATTGAATCGACCTGAAAAATACGATAAGGGCATGGAATACAATGCATGGCTCGAATATCAGTGGGATTCTTCCCTCGAATTTTGCCTGATGATGCTTGAAACAGAGCGTTATGCAGGGAAGGATATTTCTGAATACCTTCCATTTATCGAAAGTTGCCTGACTTTCTTCGACGAACATTACCAATATCTGGCGGCACAACGCGGTAGCAAAAAGCTGGATTGTAACGGTCACCTGGTTTTATATCCCGGTTCTGCCTGCGAAACGTATAAAATGGCAACCAATTCAACTTCCACCATTGCCGGTTTGACGACTGTTTTAAACCGTTTGCTCGAACTCCCTTCAGGATATTTAAAGGATATGCAGAAAGAAAAATGGCAGGCGATGTTAAACCGGATTCCGCCAATTACGACAAGGGTTTGCGAAGGTTTTACAACGATCTCTCCGGCGAAAACATGGGAACGCATCAACAATGTGGAAGTGCCGCAATTGTATCCGGTTTTCCCCTGGGGCATTTACGGATTTGGGAAACCCGATCTGGATATCGCTCTGAATACCTGGAAATACGATCCGGAGGCTGTTAAATTCCGCAGCCATGTAGGTTGGAAACAGGACAATATTTTTGCAGCGCGACTGGGTCTGACGGATGAAGCAGAACGTTTGAGTTTCCTGAAATTAAAGGATTCAGGAAGACGCTTTCCTGCTTTTTGGGGACCTGGATTTGACTGGACGCCCGATCACAATTGGGGCGGTTCGGGTATGATCGGCATTCAGGAAATGCTCTTGCAGGTTGACGGAGACCAAATTCACCTATTCCCTGCGTGGCCCGCCAACCGCGATGTGCATTTCAAGTTGCATGCACCCAAAAACACTACCATCGAAGCAAAACTGAAGGATGGAAAGATCGAGTTTATAAAAGTATTTCCTGAAGAAAGACGGATAGATGTAGTAAGTGTTTTTCAGAAGTAACCGTTTGTGCAATGGGGTAAACCCTTACAGGTGGGGTGTAAAGAATTTAGAATTTATAAAATTTTCTTTCGTTCTAAAAACGCTGTCAGGACCTTCGGACGCTGCCAGGTTTTCCGGCAGGAGCGAGACCTGTCAGCGTCTGTAAGACCTGACAGCGTCAAAAACAGAAAGAAACTAAAAAATGCTTTGCTCCTGATTTTTCACACCCCACCTTACGGGATATAGCCTCGGTGGCATGTCTATTCCTCCGGTTAAAACCGGAGGTTATTTACGGGAACTCATCTGGAGTTGGTATAACTTCAGAAAATATAAAGACAAACTGGGTTAGATATGTTAGTAATTGCGAAATGCTTTGGATAAGAAGATGAAAATGTAGATTTA
>Ga0351949_1086_pt1 | contig 13515 bp, 11 predicted proteins | sample BONcelT113001G15_FD_206856 | JGI IMG/M metagenome (GOLD analysis project Ga0351949, IMG submission 206856) | Enriched cells from coal bed in the Powder River Basin, Montana, United States - BONCAT cells T11 rep3 HSBNCT.T11.300.1.G15 ... | reverse complement strand
GACTGCCACATTCGAGAAACAGGAACTCGCAAACGTCCTGACGGTTATTACATCTGCCCTTAGCATCAGATGGGAATCGCGGCAGGACGGCTATGTGCTTTACGGCAACAGCTGCCAATAAACCAGTTTGTAATGATGCGGCAGTTCCTCATCCTGGCAGTTACGGCAATTATGTTACATGGCACAATGTTGCAAAAAAGTATGGCCCAGGATAATCCTGTAAAATATCAATATACGGTCCGGCAGGTCCCGATCGAAACAGTTATTATTCAGATTAGTGAACTCACCGGAAAAAAATTCGCATACAGTCCGCAACAAATCGACACCAGCCAGCGAATCAGTTGCCGTATCAAAGCCAAAGACCTGCCATCCCTTCTCGACGGGGTATTCCTGAAAAATCAGGTTTTCTGGGAAATTATCGATAACCAGATTGTACTGAAACGACTGACAACGGAAAGGATTGCCGAGACCATCAAACCAATCAGTCTTTCAGGAACCGTGAGGGATGCCGCAACAGGCGAACTATTGCCGGGGGTACGTGTAATTATCGACGGGAAGCCGAATATTATCCTGACAAACGCTTACGGCTTTTTTTCAACGAAACTGCCCGGAGGCAGACACCGGATTGCCTTTGTAATCGGAGGCTATACATCCCTCACCGAAGACATAAGCCTTGAATCCCCCCTGATGCTCCGTCCGGCGCTGACCCCTCTGACAGTCAGCTACGAACCGGTGGACATCACAGCCGGGCCATTGAAGAATTTTCCAGGCGCCCATAACAGTAATCTGATGGATGCATTGACAGGATTTGGGGGCCAGGGAGATGTCATTAAAGCAATAAACAGCCTGCCGGGTTTTCAGCTTTTCGGTGATGGCTCCACACTATTTCATGTCAGGGGCGGGCAATCGAACCAAAATCTCATCCTTATCGACGAAGCCCCCATTTACAACCCCTCCCATATGTTTGGATTTTTCTCTGCCTTTTCGCCCGAAGCCATCCGTGAAGTAAAGGCCTGGAAAGGCGACCAACCGGCCCGTTATGGCGGCAGGCTGTCGTCGGTTATCGACATCCATTCGCGGGAGGGCAACCAGCATAAGTACGGGTTGTCGGGAAACCTGGGGCCATTTGCCAGCAGCCTGACCCTTGAAGGCCCCATCAGAAAAGAAAGAAGCAGTTTTATCATTTCGGCGCGCCGCTCCAATATGGAATGGCTGCGCCCCACCCAGTATTCGCCTGAATCCTTTTACTTCAATTTTTATGATGTACATGCCAAACTAAACGCCCAGATCAACACACGCAACAGATTGTATCTGACTGTCTATTCCGGTGGCGACAATTTCTCGAGGCTTACCGAGTCATCCCTGAAAACATACGGGATATCATGGGGCAACCTCACCGGCACCCTCCGTTGGAATTATATTCCGCACAACACCCTGTTCATCAACTCAACGCTCATTTTCAGCAATTACAATTATTACCTTTTTCTCAACGGACTGCAGACTGATTTCTGGAAATCGTCCATTCAGGCACGCATTTTTAAAACCGACCTTTCGTGGTATATCAAGAAAAACAGCACCATCAGGGCAGGGCTTGAATTTGGCAACCACCTGTCAGACCCCGGAAACATCACCTACACCCAACAAGACAAGCCTGAATTCAGGAAAAAATTCCCGATGTACAGGTCACTGACGGCACAGGCTTACCTGAGCAGCGAGACCAGATTACTGAATGAAAAGGTTTTGCTCGATATCGGGATAAGGGTGCCGGTATGGCTCAACTATGGTCCTTTCACGGTTTATTATTACAATGCCACATACGAACCTTTTGCAACTGCAAACATACCGGCTGATTCGGCATATTACATCCATACCGGGCTTGAACCCCGTTGCCGCTTTGAGTATCAGGCTGGCAGAGGTATTACCGCAATGGTAAGCTATTCGCGCAACCTGCAATATATGCAATCCCTTTCCAACTCTGCCAGTCCGTTTACCACACTCGAAACCTGGGCACCTGCCGGGCCGGTTATAGGGCCGCAACAGGCAGACCTTTTGTCCGGCGGCGTGTCGTTAGCCACCCGCGACGGCAGGTATACTGTCGTGGCCGAGGTATACCAGAAATGGATGAATAATCAGATTGACTATAAGGACCATGCCAATTTGTTATACAACCAGCACCTTGAGGGGCAGCTGCGTTTTGGAAGTTCATCTGCCCACGGGGTTGAATTCATGCTAAGAAAAAACACTGGGAAAATGACCGGCTGGCTGGCATATACATACAGCCGTGCCGTCCGCACCACAAGCGGGCTAAATCGTGACAAACCCTACCGCCCGTTTTACGATCGGCCCCATCAGGGGCAGATAGTCATGCAATACAAGCCCAACCAAAGGCTTGGCATGCAGATTGCCTGGTATTATATGAGCGGGGGAACTACCACAATCCCAGATGGTTTCTACAACCTCCACGGATATCTGGTGCCTGTGTACACCGAAAAAAACAACACCCGCCTGCCGGATTATCACCGGATGGATTTATCGGCTGAATTTCAGCTGAACAAACCCGGAAATACATTCAGGCACAGCTTAGTTTTATCAGTTTACAACCTTTATGGCCGGTTTAACCCCTTTATCATCAACTTCAACAAGATTATGGACGACAAGGGGAACTATGTGGTTCCCGATAACCTCGCATCCGGCAACCCGGTTGTACCGACCGAATTATCGGTGGCCGGCTTTATTCCTTCCATTCATTATAAATTCAGCTTTTAATGAAAACGATAATCAGGTTGGGAATTTTGCTGGTCATACTGTCGGTTTCCGGATGTGAAAAGAAAGCCGTTTGGGAGCCAAATCCCGGGTTTGTTGCCCAGGTTGTCATCCATGCGTTGTTGACTGACGAGCCGGGAAGGCAGGAAATCACAATTGCCCAGACCATTATCCGGCCGGGCGATGTACCAGCCCCTTTGACCGGAGCAATTGTTTACCTCAGCGATGAGGATACGGTTTACACCCTCGTGAACGACAGCACCCAACCCGGCACCTATGTGGCCAACCTTACCCTGGAGCCCGGTACAACATACACCCTGATTGTTAGCCTGAATACGGCTGTTTACTCTGCCCGGGCCACCCTCACCGACGGAATGGCCTTCGATCCGCCCGTTTTTGCCTTCAACGGATCGGACAGTTTGTATTATCTGGAACGCATGGGAGCCCCCTTCGATCCAGATTTCCCGGCAATGTACCGCATCACGGCTGATTGGTCGAATGTGACGGGTTATCTCAACCAGCCGGCTTCGGCTTGCAGGGCTGAATTCTATACCTTTAGTCTTCCAACATTGGATGTCGGTCAGTTACTTCCTCCGTCTGCCCAAAAAACAGGTGTGCCACCGGGGTCCCTTATCAATGTGGAAAGATATGCCCTTGATGCAGCCCATGCCGAATACTACCGGCAGGTCCTGCTCGAAACTGCCTGGTCGGGTGGACTGTTTGCCGTGGACCCGGCCAATGTGCCGACCAACTTCACCGGAGGTGCAAAAGGATACTTTGGCCTCTGCGGCCTGACGCGCCTTTCACTTGCATTATAAAAAGATTTTTTCTTCAGGTAAGGGTGTTCCCGGACTCAGGTTTGGGTCAGTTTGCGTCTGAACAGAAATTTTGTCGTTTCCGCCTTCAAGCCAGGCGCTTTCCCCGGGTACAAGATTTCTTGCTTTTTGTGGCTGTCCGGCAGGGTAGGCTTTTACGCGGCCTTCGGTCAGGACGACCACAGGATTTTGGTTTCCCATTTGCGAAGAAAGATAAAACGTCGTTCCGGTTACCCTGATTTCCAGATTGCCGGCACGGGCGGTAAATGGCCGGGCAGTGTCATGTGCAATTTCAAGATAGGCTTGCCCGGTGATGCTGATTTTTCGGTCTTTTTTTCCAAAAGCAGCAGGATAGTTTATCTGGCTTCCCTTTTGCAAAGTAATATGGCTTCCGTCGGGCAGGGTAAATGTCTGCCTGGTATTGCCGGCAATTAGTCTTATATTGTTTTCACGGGAACTGACAAACCAGATGATACCCGCCGCAATGGCAAAAACAACCAGAATTGCAGCAATTCGGAAGGGTATACTGTATAGTTGCCGGCGAAAGCTTGCCCTTTGATTTCGTTTTACCCGCAATTGAAGTTTATCCCATTCCTTTTTGGTATCTTCTATTGGTTGATTGGCAGTATTTTCCATCAGCCAGGCTTTGTGCAGGCTTTTGAACAGGATTGCATTCTCCGGCGATTCATCAATCCAGGCCGCAAGCCTGCCAACCTCTTCCGGCCCTGATTCGCCCGAAAGGTAGCTTGTAATTAGGCTGATATGTGTGTCCTGAGTATTTTCCACGGTATTTTAACTTTTATTCATACACATGATTTGCATTTTACCCTTATGCCAATGGGAGGATTATTTCCACATGATTAAAATAAGCAGCCCAAGAAATTCCTTCAGGTTTTCCCGGAAAGCTTTCAGTGCTTTGGTCATCTGGGCTTCTACCGTCTTTACCGAAATTCCCAGTTTATCGGCGATTTGTTGATATTTCAGATGATGGGTTCGGTTGAGTTCATATACTTCCCTGCATTTTTCGGGCAGGTTTTGTTTGGTTTGTGTGATTCTTGTTTGTATTTCCTTAAGGATAAGCGGGTTGTCGGCCAAGGGGATGTTGTCGGCCTCGAACCCTTCCAGGGCGGCCAGATTAGGGTGGAACTTTTGGTTATCGCGTAAATGGTTCAGGCATTTGTTACGGATGGTTGTCATCAGCCATGGCGCCGGCGGGCGCCCCGCTTCGATGGTGTGCCGTCTTTCCCAGAGTGCGGTAAAGGCCTCGTGAACGATATCCTTGGCTGTTTCCCGGTCTTTTACAAACCGGATTGCAAAAAGGACAAGGCCGGGAAATTCATCTAAGAAAAGCTTCCGGAACCCCCCGGAGGTAAGTCCGGTGTCGTTTAAAGGCAATTCCGTCATAATTTTTTCAAGACGATGGCTGTCCGGTTCGTGTTGTATATCCTCGCTACTCCGCCACCGTCAGGTCCAGGGATAGCCGGGTAGTCGGGCAGCGTATGGACACGTCCGTGCCCCCCAAACTGGTAATCATCACTGCAGAGGATGATTTTGTATTTGCCTGAATCCGGCGTGGGGAATGCATAATCCGGAAGGCTGCGGGTGGGATGCCAATTGAAAATGAAAACCAGCCCGCCTCTTTCGAATACCATGGTTTTGTTATGATGGTCCATGTTGAGTTGACGGGGATATGGCGCCTGCATGGTATTGTGTTCGGTTACCATATCAATCATGGCTTTGTCGAAGGCCAGCAGGTATTTGTACTTCAGGTCAGGATTAGCTGCCAGCGACCATTGTCTTCGTGCAAACCAGTGGCTCCAGCGGTTGCCTTCTCGCGGAAAGTCAATCCATTCGGGATGCCCGAATTCATTTCCCATGAAATTCATCCAGGCTTCCCCGCCAAGAGCGATGGTCAACAGCCGGATTATTTTGTGGAGAGCTATCCCGCGGTCGATTACCGGGTGGTTGTCGTTTGCCGCCATATGCCAGTACATTTCCTGGTCCATCAGCCGGAAGGCGATTGTTTTATCACCCACGAGTGCCTGATCGTGCGATTCGCAATAGGCCACCGTTTTTACATCGAATTTCCGGTCGAGCATGACCTGATACAGTTCACCAATATCCCAGTCCTCATCCTTTCTCTCTTTCAGGTTTTTTATCCAGAAGTCGGGTATACCCATTCCCAGACGGTAATCAAATCCGATACCCCCATGTGGTACCGGATTGCTGATGCCGGGCATGCCGCTGACGTCTTCGGCAATCGTGATGGCATCCTTGCGGATTTTGTGTACAAGGGTATTGGCCAATTGCAGGTATGTAATGGCGTCCCATTCCACCCCTTCATAAAAGTACTTGTCGCGGTCCCATGAATCCACGTAACCGTGATGAAAATACAGCATGGATGTGACCCCGTCGAACCGGAAACCGTCGAAATGGTATTCCTTTAGCCAATAGGCGAGGTTCGATAGCAGAAACTGCACCACTTCCGGCTTGCCATAGTCGAAAACTTTTGAATCCCAGTGCGGATGGTTGCCACGTTCACCCGGATGGGTATATAGTCCGTCTGCCCCGTCGAAATCGTTCAACCCTTCGTTGTAGTTTTTTACGGTATGCGAATGTACAATGTCCATGATGACCCCGATACCCATTTGATGGGCTTTCAGAATCATATATTTCAGGTCTTCGGGTGTCCCGAAACGGGATGAGGGCGCAAAAAAGTTGCTGACGTGGTAACCGAAAGAACCATAATACGGATGTTCGGCAATGGCCATCACCTGAATCAGGTTGTAACCTGCTTCTTTCACCCTGGGCAGCACATGGTCCGCAAATTCGCGGTAGGTTCCCGTCCGGGGTTCTTCCTGTGCCATCCCCACATGGCATTCGTATATCAATGGGATTTGGCTTTGTGTTATCCTGAAACGGTCGCCCTGCCAGTTGAACTTTTTTGCTGGGAACCATAATTGTCCGGCAAAGTCTTTGGTGTTGACATTTTGGATGATACGACGGATATAAACAGGGATTCGTTCCTGCCACCCGTTGTTGCCGTGAACCAACACTTTCACCAGGCTCTCATGAACAAATTTGTCCTTGTAGATTTCATATGGCAGAAATATCTCCCACACCCCGTTATCTCTTCTTTCCATGCGGTGTGAGTGGCGGTCCCATTTATTGAAATCGCCGAAGAAGTAAAGATCGCGGGCGCGGGGGGCCCATTCACGGTAGAACCAGCCGTTGGCCTCCCTGCTGAAATGTATCCCGAAATAATTCCAGGCATCGGCAAACTTCAGCAGGCTGCCATGGATGTTTTCAATTTCCTTAAGCCGGTCATTGAATCGCGCGTACCGGGCATTCATCTCTGCTTCTACCGGCTCGAGCCAGGGATCGTCGGTTACACATTTTAGTCTGCGGGTTTTCATACTGCCTTTGTCTTACTGAGATATGAGATTAAAAAGTCATTCAGGTGCGGGATATCCGGTTTTTTCAGGATGGCCACAGGGCTTTGTACCTCTGGCGTTAACCGGGGTCATCATTCAGTTTCAGCCAGAATCATTGCGGAGGAAGCCGGCAGGACCAGACTGTTGCCTCCGGAATGGGGCAAACCGGCATCAAGAAAACGGTCGCCGTTTACAAAAATCTTCCATTTGCCTTGCGGAATGGCAATCCGGCTTTCTTTGCGGTTTCCGTTGTATGCCACCAGAATCCGCTTCCAGGCGTCGCCAAGGGGTTCCCCATTGATGGTATAGGCCACAACACAGGGTGTGCTGAGGTTAAGGAATTCAAGGTTTTCCTGAACCTGTGCGGCGGTCTGCATCCTGAATGCAGGGTGTTCTTTGCGAAGGCGTATCAGGTCCTGATGGTATTTAACAGCGCTTTTGTAGATGTACTTCCAGTTCCAGTCGATCTGGTTAATACTGTCAGGGGATTTATAGGAGTTTTCGACATTCTTTTTCGACCGCATCATTTCAACGCCGTTGTGAAGGAAGGGTATGCCCTGTGCCGTCAGTACAATGGCATTGGACAGTTTGTTCAGGCGGATACGTTCGGCTTCGTCAGCCCCTTCGACGGTTAATTTAATTTTATCCCAAAGGGTATGATTGTCGTGACACGAAACGTAATTGATGCATTGTGTGGGATCGGCGGCATAAGGGGCTTTGGCGTAATTTACTTTGCTGTAATCAATACCGGGGTGCTGAATGGAACCAACCACGCCAAATTTTATACTCTCTTCCAGTCCTTGAACATTTCCGACGAAGCCTGTTTCGTGCTCATTGTACCAGGGTCCTTTCACGGCATCCCGCAAATCGTCGGAGAATACGGCAATCCCGGGCATTCGGTATGCATGTGCTTTGACGGCGCGCTGGTTTTCGGGCAGGGGGCTGTCGCCGGCTAACCAACCTTCGCCATAAATCAGGATGGAGGGGTTAATTTCATTCAGGGCAGCCCGTATCTGGTTCATGGTTTCGATGTCGTGAATGCCCATCAGGTCGAATCGGAACCCATCGATATGGTACTCCGTGACCCAGTATTTTACCGATTCGATGATATAGCGGCGCATCATTTCCCGCTCCGAAGCTGTTTCGTTGCCACAGCCACTTGAATTCGACCAGTGCCCTTCGGGGGTATGGCGGTAGTAATATCCGGGCGCCAGTAGATTAAAGTTTGAGTTTTCGGTTTCGCCGGTGTGGTTATAGACCACATCCATAATTACGCCAATCCCGGCATTGTGGAAGGCCATGACCATTTCTTTGAATTCGCGTATGCGCACCAGGGGGTCGTGCGGATTCGATGCATAGGAACCTTCGGGGACATTGAAGTTTTGTGGATCATACCCCCAATTGTATGCATTGTCTTCGGGCCTGGTTTCGTCAATTGTTCTGAAATCAAATACCGGCAAAAGGTGCACGTGGGTAACGCCTAATTCAATAATATGGTCGAGTCCGGTCGATTGTCCCCAATTGTTGGTTGTCCCTCTTTCAGTCAGTCCTTTGTAAAGCCCCTTGTTCTGTATGCCCGAATTGGCGTGTATGCTCATATCGCGCACGTGCAGTTCGTAAAGGATTATATCGCTGAATGACTTTACTACGGGGCCTCTGTCGTTTTCCCAACCTTCGGGGTTGGCCTCCCGGGGGTTGCAGATAAAGCCCTTTTGCCCGTTGACACCTGTTGCTTTCACATAGATTCCCGGGGTTTCAGCCAGCCAGTGGTTGAAGTGGCGGGTGCGGAAGGTATAGAACCTATGGTGTAGGTTGCCCTTGTACCTGGCCGTCCAGGTTCCGTTTTCGGCCCGTTTCATTTTTAATACTTCCCAGGGAATGGTATCCTCGTTGCGTTCGTATAGTCGTACCTCGGCTGCCCCGGCCATGGGCGACCAAATCCTGAACCAGGTTTCGGCCTCTGAAAAGTTCAGTTCAAGGTCGTTGCCGGCATAAACCGGATATTCATCGTACGGGAGCGGTTGTTTGCTCGCATCGCCGGAGCCGCAACTGTTTGCCAGTGATATCAGTGCCAGCATAATGATGGTTTTTGTTGCGTAACGAATAATGTAGTCCATGTATAAGCGTTTTTGTTAGAATTTGTTTCGGTCAGTCCCGCAATAAAGTTCGGGCCAATTATGAAAGATGTTGTATTCGGGGGCAGGCATAAGTTTTTCAGCAAATCTAATGATTTGCCCGGAAAGAAATACTGAGGGTTGCTTTTTTTGGATAAAGTAAATAATTTCCCAAACTGACAAGGCGTTCGGCGTATTCTATAATCGGGGTAAGATAATCGCTGTATCAGGCTTCCTGCGATGGTTTTTTTCCCGGCCGGACTGTCTTTCCCGATTTTCCCTGTTTCAGGGCCGCTTGCACTTCTGATTGCAGACGTTCTCGATCGGATTTAAGCCCCGAAATCTGTTCGCGGCAGGTCCCCAACTCCTTTATTTTTTCTGTAAGCTGGCCGCTAACATCTTTCCATTCGGCCTGTTTTTGGAGAAGTTCGGCCAATGTGTCGTCTTTTTGCCGAGTCAGGAACTGTATTTCCTTGTTTTGCTCCTGAATCTTTTCCTGCTGCATGGCATTTCGCTGATTGACCTGTGCGAGTTCGTTTTCCAGATTCACTATTTTGTTTTTGTATGTGTCAATAACCTGATGAGCCTGTGCGAGCTCGGCTTTTGTATTTGTGTTTTCCTCTTGCAGGGCCCAGGCCGATGTCATGCCGTCGAGTGTTTTTTGGGCCAGTCTGTCTAATAATTCATTGGTTTTCATGATTGCACTTTATTGATTTTCTTTTTTGATCCGAAGTATTTTTCCCTTCTCAATCACTGACGGGTCGGCAATACTGTTTTCCCTGGCTATCTGAAGGTACAGGCTGCCATCGCCCAGGTATTTTTGGGCAATCATCCACAGGTTTTCTCCTTCCTTTATCATGTGCTCTATGTAAGCTGTTTCAGTGGATTCACTGGAAGCCGCTTCTTGCAGTATAAGGATGCGTTCTGCCATTTTACTAAGCGTATCTTTCAGAGCCTGGTTTTCAGCAGCGAGGTGAACAGCCTCATCTGTCTGTCTCGGGTCCGGTTGGGTGTGCAGCATCCAACTGACCAGCCATCCCGCTGCCAGGCATATAATAACGACGGCTGCAATAGCAATCAGGTTGTTCTTTTTATTGTTGCGGCTTTTTAGGATTTTGATTTGCGAAAGGATTTCCAGATTTGATCCGCACTGCGGACATGTGATTGTATCAGCTGTAATCCCTTCCAGTTGGCATACCGGGCAGTTCATAAGGTGTTGTTTTATTGGTTCTGTGAATAGTTGAACAAAGCGCTGTGCGTGATTGTTTGAGGTTGTAAATATAACTGATTTTGAATCAGAAAACAAGAAAATTTCATATTTTCTTCGATTTGATAATAAAATCTTTTCCTAATCCCAAAACATCATCACTCATGAATAAAAATGTTGGAAAGACGGATAAAGCCCTTCGTATTGTGGCCGCCGCAATTATCGGGGGTCTGGGGATTTACTTTCAAAGTTGGTGGGGACTGCTTGCAATCATACCTTTGGCCACTGCGCTAATTGGCTGGTGTCCTTTGTATTGCCCCATTGGGGCCTCTACCTGCCGGAAAACGAAATAAAACATTCCGGAAACCTGCCATTATCTCCCTGATTTTTATCCGGGGTGCTATTGCCATGTTGTATTCATTGCAGGTTTTCCAACGCAATGTGCCCGCATGCCGGCCATGCTTTTCACGGTCACATGGCCTGTCCTGTGTATTTCGCTGACCCGCTGATTTTCCGCGATTTGCGGTTTTAATCGGGTGAATTTGTTTTGTAGTGGCCTTTCGCCGGATAATCTGGTTGATTGTCAGGATGCTGCCTGAAAGGCCGGGTGGCTTCTGTGATTATCTCAGAAGGTCGTTTTTATCGAGTTCTTCCAGGATTTCGAAGAATGTAGCCGGTTTTGACAGGATTTTACCGTCAGGCCCGATAAAAATAAAGGTAGGCGTGGCAGCAATCCCGTAATCCAGAGCAGGCTTGGTGTCCCAGCCTTTACCGTCGGCGATGGTACGCCAGAGGTATTTATTATCGCTTACCATTTTTTTTACTTCAGAAGGCTTGGTATCCACGGCCACGGAGATGACATCCCAGCCACTTCGCCCCGGCTGATTGTATATTTCAGCTATTTTAGGCATAATTTCGTTACAATGTGTGCACCAACTGGCCCAAAAAGCAATCAGGACATACTTCCCGCGGTAATCACTGAGCCTGACCGAATTGCCGTTAAGATCCTTTCCTGCAATGCCGGGTGCCTCCAGCCCAGGGGCAAGTTTTTTTAGTATTTCTATTCTTTCAGCAAGACCGGGGTTGCCGCTGTCGCATTGCTCGAGGTTGAACCGCTCCGAAATAAACTGTACAACGTTTTCAAAACCAAAACTTTGGAAGCCATCCAGCAGGTATTCGGTGATGTGTGCATAAACCACCGGGTAGGGCTGAAACTTGTCCATAATCCGCTTAATACCTTCAATGAACGCAGTTTCGAGTGTTTTTTTGTCATATTTCGGATTGCCGTATAGCGAGAGGTATTGGATGGCCGCACGGGTATAAGCATGCGTATAAATCAGGCTGCTATCACCGCCAGGTATAACATCCAGAAGGTGATCCCTGAGAAGTTCCATACGCCCGTCGGGGTCGAGTGAGGGGTCGAGTCGGGGCATGCGTCGGGTCAGCAGGTATTTCCCCACCAGGTTGTCTTCGTTTTGAATGATGGCTTTGTTCAGTGTGGCTTCAAAGTCGATTTGTCTGAAAATACTTTCTTTCTTCACCTGCTCATAAAAGGCTGTGTTTTTACTGTAACCGTCTAAAAGTGCAGTGAGCAGTTCCATATTGTGCTGGTGCAGTTGTTCGTACCTGACAAAGGCCCTGAGGGTCGTGTTGGGCTGGGAGCCGTCGAAGGCCATGCTGTCGGATAAAGCCTGGGTGTGGGTGGAGAAATTCAGGTCTGACTGCAAAAAGAAAAAATCAGCGACCCCATGGTTGCGGGTGATGAGTTTCATTTGCCGTGGCCCGGTGTTCTCGTTGATAATGATTCTGAATTCGCCGGCAGGATTGCAGATGGCCGAATCAAAAACGGTGATTTTGTCGCCCCGGTAATAGCCTACTTTAACTTTCAGTCCCGAACCTCCGTCAATCCGACCGTTAATGGTGTATTGGGCATGTGCCATCAGCCCTGATGTGAGTAAGGAAAGAAGTAAAATTATTCGTTTATGCATGTACGGAATTTTATTTTTATTGTATCCTGTTGGTTTAAATTGAGGTTACAAAGTTACAAAGAAGGTGGGCTTCACATTTAGCTGCAGGCTCCAGGTCACGGGTTTTTATTATTTTCGCCACCGTTATTGTTTCCGGCAATCCCAGAAAGTTTTTATGGAAAGCCATACAAAGACACAAGGATTTTCGTTACAGTAAATAATTAAAGTACAGTATAATGAAGCACTATCAACGAATCAACAACCTGCTGGGGTGGATTACCTTTGGCATCGCGTTTCTTGTTTATCTCTTAACTTTAGAGCCGACTGCCAGTTGGTGGGATTGTGGCGAGTACATCGCCACTGCATTTAAACTTCAGGTGGGCCATCCTCCCGGTGCGCCAACCTTCCAGATGCTGGGTCGTTTGTTTTCGCTCGCTGCCGGGGATGTTTCGCAGGTGGCCTATATGATTAACCTGATGTCGGCCCTGTCGAGTGCATTCACAATTTTGTTTCTTTTCTGGAGTATCACCCTATTGGCCCGTAAAATTATAGCGGTTACCGGAGAAATGACTGATGGAAAGATGGTTACAGTAATGGGTGCCGGCCTGATTGGGGCGCTTGCCTATACGTTTTCCGATTCGTTCTGGTTTTCGGCGGCCGAAGGTGAGGTTTATGCCATGTCGTCGTTTTTTACGGCCATTGTGTTTTGGGCTATCCTTAAATGGGAATCGGTGGCTGATGAGGAGCACTCTCTGCGCTGGCTCATACTGATCGCTTTTCTGGTTGGGCTTTCGATAGGCGTGCATCTGCTGAACCTGCTTGCGATTCCGGCTATCACTTATATATATTACTACAAAAAGTACCAGCCAACCTGGAAAGGATTGACCCTGGCCGGGGTCATTTCATTGCTGATTCTTGCCTTGATTATGTACGGGATTATTCCTGATATCGTCAACCTGTTTTCCAAAACCGAACTGTTGTTTGTCAACAAATTCGGCCTTCCGTTCAATTCGGGGACTGCATTTTTTGCCATGCTGATTTTGGCGGTGATTATAACCGGCCTTTTGTATACGCACCATGGCGACCGTCATCTGAAACCTTTTGCCATCACAGGGATTGTCTTTTTGTTGCTTGTGCTCAACGGCAGTGATGGTACCGGCAGTTTTATCATCCGGCTGTTGCTCTCGGCTGCTGCTGTTTACGCTGTGCTGAAGC
>Ga0351949_1084_pt1 | contig 13537 bp, 6 predicted proteins | sample BONcelT113001G15_FD_206856 | JGI IMG/M metagenome (GOLD analysis project Ga0351949, IMG submission 206856) | Enriched cells from coal bed in the Powder River Basin, Montana, United States - BONCAT cells T11 rep3 HSBNCT.T11.300.1.G15 ... | reverse complement strand
TCACCCCCGCTGATGCGTACAATATGGCCTGTCATGGTTTCAGCCGCTTTGAAAGGATTGAAGGTAAACGCCGGGCCGGCTCCCGCGGCTATGGCTACAATCATTGTTTCGCCAATCGCGCGCGAAATTGCCACAATCACCGCCGCGGCAATTCCGGAGAATGCCGCTGGCACAACCACTTTAATTGCCGTCTCCAATTTGGTCGCGCCCAGTCCATAAGCTGCCTCACGCAGAGAGCGCGGCACCGCGCTCAACGCGTCTTCACTCATCGAGCTAACCAAGGGCAGAATGAGAATACCTATGACGATCCCTGCCGAAGCAGTATTGTAAATTTCTACTGTTCCTTTTCCAAAAATTCCGCGCAGCAGTGGCGTCATAAAATTCAGCGCGAAATAGCCGTAAACAACGGTTGGCACGCCTGCCAGAACTTCCAAAATTGGTTTTAAGATTTTCCGCGCGCGGTCTGAAGCGTATTCACTCAAATAAATGGCCGCGCTTAACCCCAAAGGAAGCGCTACCAGAATGGCTACAATGGAAGTGAGCAGCGTGGAATTTGCCAATGCCCAGATGCCAAACTTGCCAATTTGAGGATTCCATTCCGTTTTTCCAAAGAATTCTGACAAAGTAACTTTTCTACCGTTAAATATTTCTATACCGGCATTGTGTGGTTGGGCAAGCGTATCCAGATATCCACGCTCAATTTCAATCAACCCTTCATCTATCGCGGTGATGCGCATTACTTCTTCGCCAATTCGGATGATCTGGTTTTCTTTTAATGTCATGCCCGCGCTGCCCACCGTGAATTGAGTAGCTTGCGCGTCAATATCGATGGCTAAAGGCTTGTTCGTTTCTTCCCACTGGCGGCGGGTGAAAAACAACAATGATTCTTTGCCTAATTCATACACAATGCCAATTGTGATAATAATGGAGACCACCCCGCAAAAAAACAAGAATGCCTGGATCATATTTTCTCCAAAGCGGGGTCGTTTCTTTAATCCTGATTTTAGTTCCGTGATGGTCGCGTTGTTCAATTCCATCAATGCATGTTCAGTTCGGTTTTCTACCATAATCTCTTTGCCTGAGACGTTTTTGGGCATCTGACCCGTTTTCTGATCTTTTCACAGTTCATCCTCTCCCGTAATCACCTCGGGAGAGGATGATTTCAATCAATATGACTGATTACTTTGTCGCGTCCAGCCAGGCCTGTTTGGCGGTTTTGAGAGCCTCCTCACTGGCCGGGAAGTAACCCACAGCGTTGATCTCTTCATTGACATAGGTCAGGAAGAAGTTGATATATGCGGCAACCTGGGGTTTGTCTTGCATGATTTTGGCATCCGAGTAGATGTACAGCGGGCGGGCGAGCGGATAACTATTATCGTCCACGGTTTCAACGGTCGGAGCAACACCTTCGATGGACAGCACATTCAATTTGTCTGCGTTTTCAGCGTAGTATGCGTAGCCAAAGTAACCAATCGCGTACGGGCTGCCTTCCACACCGGTTACCAATACATTGTCGTCTTCAGAAAGCTGGGTGTTGGCGGCGTTCAGGTGCGGCTCTTTGTCTTTTTCAAAAACTTCTTCGACAAAGTAATCAAACGTGCCGCTGTCAGTGCCGGGGATGAAGCGCAAGATCGTTTCGTTTGGCCATTCAGGATTCACATCCGACCACTTTTCAGCTTTGTCCGAGAACAGCATTGCCAGTTCTTCAACGGTCACATTCTGCGCGAAGGTGTTATCTTTACTGACAACCACTGCCAGCGCGTCTGTGCCTACACGGAATTCAATCGGCTCGCGACCAATCGCTTTGCAAGACTCAACTTCAGAGTCCTTGATTCCACGGCTGGCATTGGCCACATCTGATTCGCCAGTCACACAGAAGCGCTCGAAACCAGCACCTGATCCAATGCTGTCGATTGTGATCGTGCCAGCATAGCCTTCATCCTGAAAACGGGCAGCCATGCGCTCAGCCAGTGGAAACACGGTTGAACTGCCAGCTGAAACGACATCCCCTTCCACAATCAGCGGATCCACAGCCGGTAACATATCATCAGCGGGGCCAGAAACTTCAGCGGGGCCTTCAGTAGCGGCTTCAACAGGTGCTTCGGTTGCCTGCTCTTGAACTGCAGTCGGGCTGACAACTTCCGCGGCCGGCGCGGCGCTGCAAGCTGCAAGCACAACAGAGACAACTACCAACAAAGCGGTTAGCATTAAGGTTTTGCGCTGCATACAAATCTCTCCTCATCAAATATATAGAGTAAAACGTACATGATGTTTATATCAATTCATTATTTACATTCAACAAACGCGGTATTAAGTTATAGTTATTGGTTGATTAACAATGGGACTTTGATCTTCTTTATCTGATAAAGCCAGATTTTCTTTTCTAAATGGATTCGGCTACAATGAAATTAATCAAATATCGTTTTTCTCATCTTCTACTGGTGACTGGTTTCAACTCAAGCTAACCGGAGATGCAAGATGCAGAAAAAATGGTCCCTCCCCCTCACCGCAATAGGTTTATTTCTATTATTGGCTTGCAACTTTCTCAATCTGACAACCCAGAACATCACTGCCCCTGCCGCCACCCAACCCGAATCACCTCCCGCTACAATTGCAATCGAAGCGCCGTCTACCCAGGTGCCCCCCGCGGAAGAAGACTCTACTGAATTTCAGACCAACCCAGACGAACGGCGCGAGCCGCAACGGATCATGGATGTATCTGCCAACGGCGCACGCAGCCTGGCAATTGACAATTTCATGCGCGTCTGGCAGTGGGGCACCCTGTACGGACCCGGCTCTGAATGTGGTGGGGAACAAACCTGTCTGCGCAAACCCACCCTGGTGCCGGGTTTGGACGATGTGGTTTTAATCTCCGCAGGGGAAACTTTCAGCCTGGCATTGAAGCTGGACGGCACGGTTTGGGGTTGGGGAAAAAATGAGATTTACCAGCTTGGGCAGGGAAACAATTCCCAGGAATACTTCCCCACTCCTGTTCAGATCCCCGGCCTCACCGATGTAACTTACATTGCTTCCTCCTCCAACTTCAGCCTGGCGTTGAAAAAAGACGGCAGTGTGTGGGCATGGGGACACCAACCAATGGGCGCCCTGGGAAACGGTAAAGATTCATTTTCAAACGTTCCCTACATGTACGAAGCATCTCCTGCCCAGGTGGTAGACCTGACAGGGATCAAAGCCATTGCTGTTGGGGCTTTTCACAGTGTTGCCATTGATCAAAACGGCCAAATGTGGGCATGGGGCAGCAACCAGCAGGGTGAATTAGGCCTTGGCAGTGTGGATAATGACCAGCATCCACGCCCATTAAAAGTGCCCGGTATGGCCGACGTGGTTTATGTCGCCGCTGGAGGCAACAATACCCTTGCCATCCGTTCAGACGACAGCGTATGGGCTTGGGGAGCGAATTACCTGGATCAATTGGCAACCGGCGAAGCGGATTTCAAACCGCATCCCAATCCGCAGCAAATTGAAGCTTTTCAAGGCGCAAGGATCGGCGTAGTCTCGGTTTTAGATACAGGTGTGGTGAAACCAAATGGCAGTTATTGGAACACTTTTGGCTTTACCAGGGGGGCGCAAATGGCTGGCCTTCCCGAGTTGGTTTGGGTTTCGGGGAAGGGAAATCATCAGCTGGGTCTCACCCGCGATGGACAGGTGTGGGCGTGGGGAGAAAACACCGCCGGGCAGTTGGGAGTGGAATCCGTTGCCAACACCTTCATCCCGATACAGGTGGAGTTTAAACAAGAGTAACTCAATTCTATTGCATCTTGCGCTCAGCCAGGCATTGGCGCGTAAGGTAAAAAGGAGGATGGCAACCCAACCTTGTTTCTGCTATACTCTTACCAAAATTACCAATTAACCCTAAATTATTCATAATGAAAGGGATTGATCTATGGCACACCCAGAAATTAATAACTCTGATGAACCTATTCGCTTATTCAAATCTGATTTTCTGGAATTTTTTACCCATATCAGCCCAATCACCATTGTCGTCATCTGGCTTCCCATCGCGATTTATTCCATGGTCCGTGGAATTCTATTAAAACCCGCCACGGTTGGCTGGTGGTTTCTGCCCACCGCTTACTTGATCGGTCTTTTTTTATGGACCCTGGCTGAGTATCTTCTTCACCGGTTTCTATTCCACTATCACGCCAAAACACCCGCCCAGGAACGCGTCTTTTTCCTCTTTCACGGTGTTCATCACGCCCAGCCGCGCGAAAAATCTCGCCTGGTGATGCCGCCGGTGGTAAGCGCGCCGATGGCGCTTATATTCTATGGGCTGTTCTGGGCGGTGCTGTCTGGATTATTCAACGTGCCGCATTGGGTCGGTCCCATGTTCTCTGGTTTCATGTCCGGTTACCTGGTCTATGATCTCACGCATTATGCCACCCATCACTTCAACATCCGCTCAGGTTATTTTAAAAAGGTACGCAAGCACCATATGTACCATCACTTTCAGACCCCCAACCAGCGGTTTGGTGTTTCTTCCTCCCTGTGGGATTATGTATTCAAGACCAACCCTAATTAGCAACGGAGATTGAACATCGCTCATATTTCAAAACTCAGTTTTTTATCCGGCTCATCGAGCCGGTTTTTTTTTTATTTTTTATCCTGTTATTTCAAGCTATGCCTTAAAAAGGTTAATAATCAAACCAATCAATCTATCGGCAATCTGCCGACATGTCGATCCGCTGTAAATGTCACTAGTTTTACGATAGGTGAACTGACAAAAATACTGATTGATTTAGTCTGGCGGGGGGAATTTTTAAGAATTCAAGGATTTAACGACCGAAAATGTTTGCGCGCTTGCAGATTTGGAACAATCTTAATTACCCAATATAGCTGTAATAATCAAACCCTTTTACCGAAATTAATAACTTAATTTTTGAGTGGTTTCAGGCCATTTAAACCATAATTCCGCCCGCGTTTCATACCCGCACACGGAATTTTAAAAAAAACAATTTCTAAACCATCCTGGATTTTTCACTCTGAAAATAACATCAACAATGATTAGAAAAGGTTTAATATTTAAACAGGTTAGAGTGAGGTTAATTTGATAAAATTGGTTCATTATAGTAAATTACTATTAATTAGGTAAAGGGGTGTACGTGTCAGAATTACCGCAAAGTTCGCAGATTCTCGATGACCATAACAAAAATGCGCAAATTTCTTCAGATCAAGAAGATTTTTTTCTAGGCGCAAGGAACTCTATCAATCTCAAGAAGATTATGGATGGGGTTTTTCGCGCTTCACCCATCGGGATAGGTCTGGTGATTAACCGCGTACTGATTGATATCAATGAACAAATCTGCAAGATGACCGGCTATCAGGCAGAAGAATTAATCAATAAAAACGCGCGTTTGCTTTACCCCACTCAGGAGGATTACGATTTCGTTGGCAGTGAAAAATACCGGCTTGTCAAAGAATTAGGAACCGGGACAGTAGAAACACGCTGGCAGCGGAAAGATGGCCGGATAATCGAAATCTTGTTATCCTCCACCCCAATTGACTTGGCCGATTTGTCTCAAGGAGTGATATTCACAGCGGTCGATATTACCCATCTGAAACATATCGAACGCGCACTCCGTGACAGCGAAAAACGCTACCGCCTTTTTGCCCAAAACGCGACTGACGTGATATGGACATTGAACATGCAAGGGCAATTTACCTACGTAAGCCCATCAGTTGAGCGCTTGCGCGGCTACACCCCGGAAGAAGTGATGCGGCAAACCATGCAGGAAGCGCTCACCTCCGAATCTTACGTGGTTGCACAACAAGCACTGGGGCAGCTTTCCAAAGACATGATTAACCACACCACCCCTTCAATGAGTTATCCTGTTTTTGAACTGGAACAACCTCATAAAAATGGGTCCACCGTTTGGACAGAAGTAATTGCCTCCCCCATGTTCGATGATGAAGGTGTTTTTCAGGGAATTTTAGGTGTTACCCGCGACATTACCGAAAGAAAGAAAAACGAAGAAAAACTGCGCCGCTATGCTGAAATCGTTTCGGCGACCACTGATCTGTTGTATCTTGCTGACAAAAACTATATTTATAAGGCTGCCAATCAGGCATACGCGAACGCGCATGGATTCTATGAAAATCAATTGCTTGGAAAACATCTTCAAGAAATTGTTGGTGAAAAAAATTTTATTGACATTATAAAACCAAATTTTGACCGCTCATTGCGAGGTGAAATAGTTCGCTATCAATGGTGGTTCCATTTTATTGAAGCGGGTGATCGCTTTGTAGATGTCACTTATCATCCATTCCGCGAATCCAGCGGTGAGATCACCGGTGTGGTTGCCAGCATCCGCGATATTACCGATCAAAAGTTGTTTGAAGATGCTTTACGTGAAAGTGAAGAACGTTACCGCATTATCATTGAAAATCAAACTGACCTGGTGGTTAAAATTGACTTGGATGGTCACTTTCAATTTGTCAGTCCCTCTTATTGTGAAGCTTTTGGAAAAACACCAGAAGAATTACTCGGCAAAACCTTCATGCCGCTCGTCCATGAAGATGACCGGGCGTCTACTGCCACGGCCATGCGAAACCTGCTCTCCCCTCCTTATAAATGTTATCTTGAGCAGCGCGCCCTGACCAAAGATGGCTGGCGTTGGCTGGCCTGGTCTGACAACGCGGTTTTGAATGAAGCTGGAGAGGTTGTCTCAATTGTTGGAGTCGGCCGGGATATCACCGAGAAAAAAATGAACCAGGAGCGAATGCAGCAGGCTGCAGCTGTATTCGAAAGCACATTGGAAGGGGTGATTATCACCGATCACGAATCAAAAATCGTTTCAACCAACGAAGCCTTTTCCCGCATCACCGGCTATGAAAAAGAAGAAGTGTTGGGCATAACACCGGCTTTCCTTCAATCGGGCCGCCATCCCCATACCTTCTATGAAGAAATGTGGCAGTCCATTTATGAAACCGGAATTTGGCGCGGTGAGGTATGGAACCGGCGCAAAAATGGAGACCTTTATCCGCAGTGGCTCACCATCTCAACCGTGCTGGGGCCCAATAACACCGCGCAATATTACGTGGGAGTTTTTTCAGATGTAAGTGCCATCAGACAATCTGAGGCTGAATTGGAGCATCTCGCCCACCATGACGCTCTAACAGACCTGCCCAACCGCCTGCTGTTTAACTCGCGTCTTGAACATGCCATTCAGCGCTGCGTGCGCGAAAACACCCGGCTGGCAGTGCTTTTTTTGGATCTTGACCGCTTTAAGAATGTGAATGATAGTTTTGGCCACCACTTTGGAGATATACTGCTGGTGGATGTGTCTGCGCGTATTTTGCAGCAGATGCGCGAATCAGACACCGTTGCCCGCCTGGGTGGTGATGAGTTTGTCGTGTTACTGGAAGACTTGCAAGACCACGAAGCCGCCGCCCAGGTCGCGCAAAAAATCACCCAGTCATTGGCACATCCATTTATGATCAACGAACACGAAATCTTTGTTACCGTCAGCATTGGCATCAGCGTTTACCCGGCTGACGGCCGCAGTGTATCAGAGTTGGTGAAAAACGCGGACGCGGCCATGTACCGCGCCAAAGAAATCGGCCGCAATAACTATCAATTCTACACCTCAGAGTTGACCGCGGACGCCATGGAACATATCATGCTGGACACACAGCTCCGGCGCGCTCTAGTTTACAATGAATTGGAACTGCATTACCAGCCGATAATCGAATTATCCAGCAATCTGCTGATTGGCGCTGAAGCATTGGTTCGCTGGCGGCACCCAGAACAGGGTCTGATTTTTCCAGCCCGTTTTATACCGCTTGCTGAAGAAATTGGCATTATTCACAACATCGGAGAATGGGTCCTAACTGAAGCGTGTACCCAGGCTGTCAAGTGGCTGCAGGCTGGCATCCAGTTTCAACGCATCGCGGTAAATATTTCCGGTCAACAAATTCAACGGCCAGATTTTATCGCGTCCATTCAAACCATACTGGACAAAACCGGTCTGGACCCGTGTTATCTTGAATTGGAAGTAACCGAAACTTCGGTGATGAAGCAATTTGAAAAGAGTATTCGCACCCTTCAGGCACTGCAGGATTTAGGCATCAGCCTGTCGATCGACGATTTTGGGACTGGTTATTCCTCATTGTTCAACCTCAGGCGTCTGCCTATTCAAAAAATAAAAATGGACGGGTCTTTCATCCACCACCTGCCCGAAGACAAGAATGACGCCGCCATTGCCAGCGCGATTATCGCCATGAGTGAGGCAATGCAGCTAACTGTCATCGCCGAATGCGTGGAAACAAGCAGCCAGTTGGAATTTTTAGTTAAAGAAGGCTGCCAGCAGGCACAGGGTTACTTCTTTACCCACGCGGTACCCGCGGACAAATTCGTTCAATTGATTGCAACCTGGCAGAAATAATTTCTCATCGCGTGCTAATTACGCACCCCCTCGCTTTGCGTAAAAAACTCATACACCCTTCGATCGATCTGCGTCCAAAAATTACCCCCCTTCAAGCCGGCTGCCTTTCCTAGCCGTAAGTAAATCTCCTGACGTGACAGCCGTTGCCGCAGAATTGATTTAAGCACATTCGGGTTTGTTTGCTGAAAATACCGGGTTATCCAATAGCCGCGCACATAGCGGTATACCAAATCCTGGCTGGAGCGCGGATTCCAATTCAAATTCATAAGAAACCATATTCGCGCTCCCCGGCGCGTCTTTTTAATCAGCTCCAGGGTCTCTGGCATTACCGTTTCAACCCCCAAAACCGCGTCGGCGGTGCGCATTGCCAGGCCTTCATTTAACCAGGCCGGTAAAGATAAATGCGCAGCGGCCGCGTGCGTCAGTTCATGGGCGGTGATGTTGCATATCTTCTTTTGCGGGTCTGGCTGTTCGATAAAAATCTGTCTGCCAATGGTCCGGTCGGAGGTGCTTGCCAACCGCCCGGGTTTTATCCCCACTACTGGCGCTTTGCGGTAAGGTAAGGTCCAACCGCCAACATATTGCCACATAGACCCTATTCGCCGCACCCATAAAGGGTATGCAAGATAATATCTGATCCTCTGTATGGTGGTAGCCGAATCAAAAATGAAGCTGCGCCAGTCTGTCATCACAAAAATCCTGCAGTTCAAAGGCGCTTTTAACCCCCACAATTGTTCAAGCACCGCAAAACTGGCCAAGCAATATTGTTCAATTGCATGCGCGTCTTGTCTATCTTCTGGGCGGAAATATACCTTCAAACCGCTCACCTGAGATTCAACCCAACCTTTATGGTTCATTGGCAGCCTTTGTAAATGGTCTCTGATAAACACGCACATAATCCACTTCCATGCGTTGAGGAAATTCGGTACTGGTGTCAGGCGATCCTGGCCAATCGCCCACTACGGCGACATTCAGTATTATATAAAAACGTTTATCAAAAGGTGCGGGGAATGGCTGCTCGCTGCTATACCAGTTGGTTTCTGTATGGTAAAGACGGCCATCCAGGTACCAGCGCAAAACCGTTGGCTCCCATTCAAGGCTGAAGATGTGATAATCATCCGCAAACGTGCCGGCATTCAGCACAGTGGCACCTCCGCTGCGATCATTGTTCGGGCGCACACCCCCATAATGCAGCGTTGCGTAAATTTTATTGGGCTCATTGCCTAGCAGCTCCATGATGTCAATTTCACCACTGGCTGCCCACTCTCCATACGCGTCATCCGAGGGCATCATCCAGATGGCTGGCCAGATGCCGCGGCCGTAGGGAAGCCGAGCACGCACATCCACCCTGCCATACAACCAATCCCCTTTTCCCAGCGTATTGATTCGCCCGGAAGTGTAATCACCATTATTGTATTCCTCTTTCAGCGCCTGAATAACCAGACGTCCATTTTCAACAAAGATATTTTCTACCCGGCTGGTATAAGACTGCAATTCGTTATTATCCTCGCCAGGTCCCACAACGTAATAGTTCCACTTGCTGAAGTCTAAAGCTGACCCGTTGAACTCATCCTGCCAGACCAGGTTCCAACCGGTGCTGTCCCAATCCTGCCAATCAACGCTCTGCACAACCAGTGGAAAATGAAGCCAGTAATTGAATTCATCCGCGGAGTTTGGGGGATTGTTTTCAGGCGGCTGGTAATCATCCGCGCTCGCGTTGAAACCATCCGGCAGGTTTACCCTGCTTTCGGCAGAAGCCAACTGCCAGTTAAATGGCAGGTTGCCGGTAAATTCTGCTTTCCCAAACAAAACTTCAGCCACTCCGCTCATTTCGCTGCCCGGCCGCCAGGCAATGACCACCCCATCCGCCAGCTGCAAGGCTGGTTCAATTCCCCAGGCGCTGTCGGCGTAGACCACAACCACCAGTTTCTCCACCCGCGAACGCAAATTTTGCAGCATATCCAGGTCTTCAAACGAAAGCTGAGCCTGGCCTGCCGCCTGGCTGATCACCGCCACTCCCCAACCGGTTTTACCTTCCAATTGCAGGTTCGCGAACAAACCCGGCGGGTCAAACTCCACCCTGACGGTCTGCCCGACTTCGGCTTGCAGCGCTCCCAACAGGGTGTGCGGCATGTTTTCCGCCAAGTATGTTTCGTTAAGCCCTGCGCCCTGCGCGGACAGGTCATTTGCCGCCCAACCGGCTGCCAGGATCACAGTTTCTTGCCTGGAAAGCGGCAGTGCCTGGTTTTGATTTTTTAACAATACCAGAGAACCAGCCGCGGCTTCGTTTGCCGCGCTGCGCAAAAATGGCAAGTCCAGATCGATTATCCCGCCCGGGTTGCCATCAAATAAACCTTGGCTAAATTTGGACGCCAGAACCCGACTGGCGGATTCATCTAAACGTTCCTGGCTGATCTCCCCGGCTGTCACTGCCGCGTTTATTTTCAAATATGCCCCCTCAACATCCTCTGACAGAAGCAGCACATCTGCCCCTGATATGAACGCCGCAGAGGGGTCTGCCGGTTCTTCGAGAATGACCAAACCGCGGTAAGCCATTTTGCTTCTCATCCACTCAATCAGTACTGCGGCGCCTTCACCATCCGGCACGATCACCGCCGGGTGGCTTTCATCGATCAACTGGTAAATCAACTGGCTGGCAGGGCCAAAGCTGAGCAATTCTTCTTCGGCGACCACGGCGCCCATATCCTCAAAGGATAAAAGCGGAGCGCTGAACAGCACGCTTCGCAGCCCTTTATCATAAGCTCTGGTGATGTTGGCGCTATTGGATTGCTGCCAGGTTGTTGTTCCACCGCGGTAAACAGGCACACCCAACACAGCATTAAAACCTGCTTCGGCCAGCATCTGACCTTCATAACTGGCCGCGTGAATGGTTAATTCTCTATTCCGCGCGGACATCAAGCCATTCAATGAGGGGAATTCCAATGGCGCCCTCACTTGCTGCGGCACCGCCTGGCTCGCGGCGATAAACAAAGGCACTCGCGAGGATGTTAATCCTTTCACCGCGGGTACGCCTTCCACGCTGCTAACTATCACCCCACCCAGACCATAACCCTCAACCTGACCGTCCGTTAATCCTTCCTGTCGCGCCCACAACAACTGGCCAATTTTTTCTTCCACAGACATACGCCCCAGAATGTCCGCCACCCGCTCTTCAACGCTGAAAGCCGGGTCGAGATAAACAGGCACAGGTGTTGGGCTGGGTGTAACAGTGGGTTTAAGGGTGGCAGTCGCGGTAGGAATGGCAGTGAAGGTCGCTGTAGGGGTGGGAGGGATTGCAGGTGCGACCGGTACACAGGCACTTAATACCAGTCCAAATACAATCAACCCATAAATGATATGATAACGGTACATCTTTTTAATCCAGTTCAATAATTACAGTTATTTATTCCATTTTACTGATTCATCCCCACGATTACGAGATCGCATCCAGCCTTTATGATAACCGATGGTTAAGCGTTCCACCTTTACTCATCCGATCACAATTTAAATTGAAAAAATAAGAGGCCAATAAGGCCTCTCATCACGTGATTATTAACCAATCCGCTTATCGCGGGCTGATGCGCACAAAAGCGGATGCGCTGGAAGCTTGCGGCCAAAAACGCAGCGTTTGCGCGTCCAGGTCCAGCTCATGCCTGCCGGCGGATGTGGTCACCTCGCCGCCTCGCGGATACTGCAATTCAGGCACAAAAACCTCCAGCGGCGCGTCTATGGCTGGGTCAGGCTCAAATTCAAATTCGAATCGCTGCGAAAGCATATCGAACGACATCTTCAGTGGCTTTCCAGGTACTTTTTGCGCGTATGGGCGCACTACCGCGCGCAGCACACGCCCACCGTCATGAATACTACCGTTGCCCTTCCGCTGATCTCGCGAAAAGATGGACAGATCTTCATCGTTCCACTGATCACCGCGCTCGTTGGTATTGTCTGCCGTGTAATTCCACAAAGTGAAACAGGCCAGATTGGCTTCCAGCGCGCGCATGGTCGCGTCCATTGCGCGGGTTTGCACTGAAAAGTTGCCCGTTTGGTAGGCGCGCTTTTCGTTAAGATCAAAGGGGATACCTACCTCACCAATCAGGGTAGGCACACCACCCATGTGCTCCTGCGCGGCGTTGACCGCGACCTTCACCTGGTGATCGCGCACCTGCTGCGATTTTTTCAATCCAAACACGATGCGCTGGTTAAGCATGTCGTAGGTGTGCAGGCGGCTGAAACTCTTGGTAAAAAGGGTATAGCCGTCGTACCAATGAATGGCGTGAACCACGTTGTCCGCGTCTTCAGCCGTCCATGCCATTTCTGATTCAAGCGGTACACCCTCAACAAATATCATCGCGTCTGGTAATTCCTTGCGAATGGCAGAAGCAAAGCGGTTAACAAACGGGCGGAAATAATCCCGGTAAAATTCAACCGGACGCCCATCAACTTGAGAGAAATAATCAGGCTTCAAGATCACCGGCAGGCTGTTCTCATCTCTGCCCCACACGCCGTGCGCTTTCCACAAAGGTTCCACGCCTTCTTTCCAGGCACTCACCCCACCCGGGTTGACCAGTTTGCGCCCTGCCAGCTTTGGTCCGCTGGTGGAAAACTGCCAGGTTTCCACCTCTGTTGGCAGGCCAGCCCCCAGCCGCATTGCTTCAAACACCGTTGGGGCTTCCCCCTGGAAAATCCCCAAAGAGATTTTCTGGTTCAAGTCTTTACAGCCGATCATGCAAGCAGAAGGCTCATTCAGCGAATCAAAACCCACCACATTCGGCAGCCCTTTCAAGCAGGCGGCAACCTTGCTCATGGCTTTAATATAATGTCCCTGTAAATACTCCTGAACTGGCTTACGGTCAATTTTTAATTTGGGGGCAAAATCATTACCAGCAAAGAACAGGGTCCACATGGTCAGGTTGGCGAGTTTTCCGTAATTTGTTGGCCAGATCATGCGCGGCAAGGGATCGCCATATTCCTGATGGGTAATCGCCGCTCCCGTGGCGGTGAAATGGGTCATATCAAACCCCACCGCTTCCAGCGTCCAACCAGGCGCGCCGTCGCCGCCTGAAAAACGGCTCCATACATCCTGGTGTGGGTCAATAAACATGTTGATCTCAAACTCATTGGCTTTTTCTACCACA
>Ga0351949_1080_pt1 | contig 14180 bp, 13 predicted proteins | sample BONcelT113001G15_FD_206856 | JGI IMG/M metagenome (GOLD analysis project Ga0351949, IMG submission 206856) | Enriched cells from coal bed in the Powder River Basin, Montana, United States - BONCAT cells T11 rep3 HSBNCT.T11.300.1.G15 ... | reverse complement strand
TTATTTTAACTTCTTCCAACATTTCGTTGAAATCGCTTATTATCCTTATCCTCTTTAGTGCCGCACTCCTTTTGGGGTTGTACGTTGCCCCGTAACCATGTTCCCAGTGGTGAATAAGTTTTTCCGATATCTGCCTCTGTTTAGTGAGAGGCGTAACAATATAGCATAACTCAATACCAAATGTCATGCAACTTCTTGCAATATCATGTAATTCCAAGTTAGTTACGCTTGTCGCTATTATTTCCCTGTTTTTGTCATACACAGGATAATGGATAATGGCTAAATAGACTTTACTCAGGGATGTCCTCCATTATCTGCCTTAACAATTTCCTGTCCTCATCGTTCGGCTCAAAGGCATCCATGAGATCGGGCCTTTTAAAAAACGTTTTTTTTATCGCTTCCTTTCGCCTCCATTTCCTTATCTCTTCATGGTTGCCTGACAAAAGCACCGGAGGCACTTCCATATCCATAAATACAGGCGGTCTTGTATACTGGGGGTATTCGAGAAGCTTTTCCGTATGGCTCTCATCCAATGTTGACTGCTCGTTGCCCAGCGCCCCCGGAATATGTCTGACAATGGCGTCAATCAGGACAAGTGCAGGCATTTCCCCTCCTGAAAGTACATAATCACCTATGGATATCTCTTCATCAACAAATTGAAGTATCCTTTCATCTATGCCTTCGTATCTTCCGCAGATAAGGTTGATATGGGACAGCCTTGACAGCCTGACTGCTGTTGCTTCATCAAAAACCCGACCCTGCGGTGTAAGAAGGATATGCTTCGGTCTTCCCTTTTGCGTCTCGACATGCTGCATAGCTTTATGTATAGGTTCTATTTTCATAACCATGCCCGGCCCTCCGCCGTAGGGGGCATCGTCGCATATTTTGTGTATGTCTTCCGCAAAATCCCTGATGTTTACAATATTAAAGTCAACAAGCCCCTTGTCCGCAGCTTTCTTAATGATGCTTTCCTGCAGGGGCGATGTAAATATATTGGGAAACAGTGTGAGAATTGTAATTATCATACAGGAAGGTTATCTCCACTGATTTTTATAAAGGCATCTTCAATGTTTATTTCACTGATGTAATCTTCTATCATGGGGACAAGAATTTCTTTTTCACCTTTTACGAGCAGCACATCATTTGCACCTGTACGGATGATCTGCGCCACCTTCCCCAATGACTCGCCAGCCTGATTAAATACTTCAAGCCCCAGGAGTTGATACTCGTAAAATTCGTTTTCATCCAACTGCGGGAGGTCCTCCTCTTTGATAAACAAATCCTTGTTTATCAAAAAAGAAATGTCTTCCGGTTTATCTAACCCATCAAAAGTTATACAGAAAAAACCTTTACGTAGATTTATGCCTGTTGGTTTGAGCGTTCTATATTCATCGCCATCTTTAATGAAAAAAGAGGTGTATCTGTAGAACACCTCTTTTTCTTCATTGTAGTACCGGAATTTAACTTCCCCCTTAGTGCCAAAGGCGGATATTATTTTCCCGATCCGGACATATTTCATTACTCTATTATTTCGAGTACCGCCCGTTTTCTTACCTTAGTGGAAGCTGCGCTTAATATGGTTCTCATGGCCCGTGCGGTTCTTCCCTGCTTGCCTATCACCTTACCGAGGTCGTCCTTGGAAACACTGAGTTCGATAACGGATGTTTTTTCGCCTTCAATCTCCGAAACCTTTACCTGATCAGGGTTATCTACCAAAGCTTTTGCGATAAATTCGATCAATTCTTTCAACACGGCTCCCCTCCATCGATTATTGAATTACTTCCTTCAGGATACCTTCCTTTTTGAATATGCTATGAACAGTCTTCGTGGGCTTCGCCCCTTTGTCATACCATGCCTTGATCTTTTCTTTATCAATGGTTACACTGGCAGGGTCAGTCAACGGGTTGTATGTCCCCACATTTTCTATGAATCTGCCATCACTTGCATACCGGCTGTCAGCCACAACAATTCTGTAAAAAGGTTTCTTCTTTTTACCATACCGCGATAATCTGAATTTTACGGACAAACTGCCACCTCCTATCTCATAAGTAGTTGTTTCGGGAAGCCTTTCATGCCCCCCTTTGTGAGCTTTTTTATCATCTTTTTCGTTTCTGTATATTTTTTCAAAAGTTCATTGACATCCTGAACTTTTGTACCGCTTCCCTTTGATATTCTCACCCTTCTGCTGCCGTCGATAATATTCGGATACAGCCTTTCCTTCGGCGTCATTGAACCGATGATGGCTTCTACTTTTTTAATATCCTTTTCAGCTTCAGAGAAGTTAATTGCTCCCTTGAATTTACTGAAACCGGGGAACATACCCATAATGGATTCCAAAGAACCAAGCTTTTTCATCTGCTTTATCTGATCTCTGAAGTCTTCGAGTGTGAACTCGTCCTTTCTGAGCTTTTTTTCAAATTCCTTCGCCTGTTTTTCATCGAAAACTTCCTGGGCTTTCTCTACAAGGGATACAACATCCCCCATGCCGAGGATACGTGATGCCATCCTTTCCGGATGAAACGGCTCAAGTGCATCGAGCTTTTCGCCTGTGCCGATAAATCTTATAGGCTTGCCGATAACAGCTTTGATAGAAATAGCCGCCCCGCCTCTTGCGTCACCATCGAGCTTTGTCAGAACAACACCATCTATATCAAGTTTCTCGTTAAATGTCTTTGCTATATTTACCGCATCCTGGCCTGTCATGGCGTCAAGGACAAGAATAGTTTCCTTCGGACTGAGAAACTTTTTCTGTTTTATCAATTCCGCAAGCATTTCTTCATCTATATGCAGCCTGCCTGCGGTGTCTACAATCATTGTATCGAAGCCGTTCTTCATTGCGTAGCCCTTGGCATCAACACATATCTGAACAGGGTCAGTCATACCCTTTGATGGAAATGTGGTTACCCCTATCTGGCTGCCGATTTTCATTAACTGGTCGATAGCGGCCGGCCTGTAAACGTCCGAAGGGACAAGAAGCGGCTTCCTGCCTTTTTTCTTTAAAAATATTGCGAGCTTGCCTGCTGTCGTTGTCTTGCCGGACCCCTGAAGCCCTGCAAGCATGATCGCCACAGGTGGAGAGCCCGATACATCGAGGGGCTTATTTACTTTGCCGAGGAGATCGCATAACTCTTCATGGACAATCCTTATGAACAGCTGTCCCGGTGTTATGCTTGTCAGCACTTCGCCGCCTAATGCCTTGTCTTTAACCCTTTCAAGGAAATCCTTTGCAACCTTGTAGTTGACGTCAGCTTCGAGAAGTGCAACCCTTACTTCCCTCAGAGAATCCTTGATATTCTCTTCGGTAAGTTTCCCGTAGCCCTTCATTTTTTTGAAGGTCGCTTCTAATCTTTCCTGTAACTTTTCAAACATTCAGGTAATAAGATAACAAATAACTCATTGAATAGTCAATGTTAATTAATATTTAGCAGCAATTCCAGCTGAAAGCGGCTCACCGGTAATCACCGGTGAAAAAATATTGTTATTTGTGCTGCACAGTGGCATATTGATATATATAAGCGATATTGAAGATAACACAATCAACACAATCTCTACAGGACAAAAGGAGGAACACATGAAAAAAAAGGTGTTTTTACTGTCCGTTTTATTCCTGTCAGCTATGACACTTCTTTCTTATGCCGGAACGCTTGATGATATGCTGAAGGGCGTTAAGCTCCCCGCAGTTGGTGAAATTGCCGGCGGCGGAGGGAAGGATGATAATACGGTCGTATCAGGCCTCAAGGAGGCCCTTTCCATCGGCACAGGCAATGCGGTGGCCTCTACTTCTAAAATTGACGGATACTTCAGGAATCAGATAATCAAGGTATTGCTTCCCGATAAGATTCAGGATGCTGCAAATATTCTGGGGAAACTGGGTTATCAAAAACAGGTGGACAACTTTGTGTTGAGCATGAACCGTGCAGCGGAAAAGGCTGCCCCCAAAGCAAAGACGTTCTTTGTTGATGCAATCAAAGCAATGACCTTTGAGGATGCGAAAAAGATTCTCAGCGGCGGTGATACTGCCGCAACCGAATATTTTAAATCAAAAACCTTCAACAAGCTGCAGGATGCATTCAAACCCGTTGTCTCAAAGAGCATGAACGAAGTAGGCGTAACCCGCTCATATAAAGAAATGACCGGAAAATATACTTCTACTGTCCCCTTCGGCAAGATGGAATCCCTTGACCTTGATAAATATGTAACGGATAAGGCCCTAGATGGACTATTCTATATGGTCGGTCAGGAGGAAAAGAAGATCAGAACCGATCCTGCCGCGCGGGTCACTGATCTGCTTAAAAGTGTATTCGGAAAATAAAAGGATATCACAGGGTTTTCAAGGTTTGGTTATATGAAAAAACAGAACTCTTTTCGCTTTATCCATGCAGCAGATTTACACATCGACAGCCCCTTTAAGGGGATTACAGTTGACAACAAATCAATCGGCGATGCCTTGCGCGCGGCAACCTTTGATGCATTCAATGCCCTGATAGACCTTTGTATCCAAAAACAAGTACAGTTCCTGCTTGTTGCAGGCGATATATATGACGGCGCAGACCGGAGTCTCCTGGCTCAATTAAAATTCCGCGACGGCCTTGTCCGTTTGGCGGAACATAATATAAATGCCTTTGTGGTTCACGGCAACCACGATCCCATGAATAGTCAGTCTGCTGCAATTGAGTGGCCGGACAAAGTCCATATTTTTGGCAGCAATAAAGTTGAATCAAAAACAGCTGTCCGGCAGGATGGTATGCCTATGGCCCTCATCTCAGGCATCAGCCATGCAAACAGCAATGAAACTCAAAATCTGACAAGGAAATTCAGCAGGGAGGACCCGGGTATCTTTCATATCGGGCTTCTCCACTGCAATGTAGGTTCAAACACAGGGCATGATCCTTATGCACCCTGCGAGTTATCCGATCTGACATATACCGGCATGGACTACTGGGCTCTGGGACATGTACATGAAAAGGCAATCCTGAATACCAATCCTTACGTTGTTTATGCAGGCAACACACAGGGGCGGAATATACGCGAGCAGGCGGAAAGGGGCTGCTGGCTTGTCACTGTAGAGGACCGGCATGTGTCGGATATACAATTCTGCCCCGTGGACGCAGTAAGATGGTTTCGCATTAACGTGAGCATAGACAGTATTGATACTGTTGACAAATTGGAAAGGGCAATATGGAAAAGCATCCAGGAACTTATGGAAAACCATTCCGGCAGCAGGGCTGTTGTTTTAAGGGTCAGCATTACAGGCAACGGCCCGCTATATAATGAACTTCAAAAGGATAATGCCGTACTCGACCTCCTCGATCGTACCAGAGATGCCTTTGCATCTGAAGACCCCTTTGTATGGGTGCAGGAAATTGAAGCTGACTGCCGCCCCGAAATTGACCTGAACAAGCTGAAACAGCAAGGGAATTTCTTGAGTCAGGTAATAAAAATCGCAGAGACGGTTAATGATCCTTCAACCAACATCTCAGAAACGCTTAAACCTGTACTTTCAGATCTGTTCGAAAACAGTAAAGTCAAAAAGTCTCTGGAGAAGCTTTCTCAGGATGAAATGAGTAAAATTATCGAGAAGTCCGTCCTTTTTTGTGTGAATATGCTGGAGGGCAGCGAGTGAGGATAGCCCGTTTATTTATTGACGGTTATGGTATTTTTCATAACGTTACGGTAGGAAACCTGTTGCCGGGAATCACAATATTTGTCGGAGACAATGAAACAGGCAAGTCAACCTGCCTTTCCTTTATCAGGGATATCATTTTCGGATTTCCCAAAAAAATTACAAAAGAAAACATTTATCCGCCCCTTGCCGGAGGAAATCAGGGCGGAAGCATTACCCTTGCAGGGGAACTCTTCGGAGAGGCCGTTATCGAACGCAGGTCGGGTAAAAAAGGGGGATTGGTAACCGTTGCATATGCCGATGGACGCAAAGGTAATGAAGAGGAATTGAGCCGGATCCTTGGCAATACTACCCGTGAGCTCTTTAAAAATATTTACGCCTTCAGCTTAAATGAGCTTCAGACCATTGATACCCTTGATAACGAATCGGTGAAAGATGCTCTATACGGCGTCGGCACAGGCACGTTGCCCAGGGCAATAAAGGTCATTGAAATGAAAATGGAAGATTTATTCAAGCCCGGAGGTAAAAATCCAAGGATAAATCAGAAATTCTCTGCCCTTGAAGCGGTAAGAATAAGTCTTCGCAAGGCCCGTACAGGCATCGAGTCATATGATGCAGCTTCAGAGGCGCTTGAAAAAAAGACACAGGAAATAGACAAATTACGAGAAGAACATAGACAAATCAGCAATGAAAGGGTCACGATAGATACATACCTTAAACTCTGGAACAACTGGATATCTCTGGAGGATCATCAAAGAGAACTGGCCGGGCTTCCATTGATTGTGGATAGCTTCCCTGAAAAGGGCATTGAAAGATTAGACCGTCACTTAGAAAGGCTTGTCAGGGAGAAGGAAATCCTTATTGAACTTACTTCGGACCGGGACAGCCTGACAAGAGAGATTAAAGCCATAAATGTTAATAAGAAAATAATAGAAGAGGCATCAGAGATAAAAACCCTTCTCGATAAAAAGGAGGGTTATATTTTTTCAAGGGAAAATCTGCCCGTTATAAGCGAAAAGCTCGAACTCAGAAGCAGCGATATTCAGGATATCATAAACATTCTTGGAAAAGACTGGACAGAGGAGCGGGTTGCAAAGGTTGACAGATCACTGTTTACAAGGGAGGCAATCCTGAAACAGCAGAGACTCCTGGAAACAATGAGCTTAAAAAGGGAAGAGTCCCGGCGTTACGTTAATTCAAAACAGGAGGAATACGAAACGGCTCTGGCTGCACAGACACAGGCGCAAAAAGATGTTGAGCATTATGTTGATGAACCGGTGGAGGCTGATGAAAATACGATCCTTACACTGCAGAACGGCAGGGATCAATTTGCCTCAATAGCGATGGATCTGCCTCAAAGAGCGAAGGAATTAGAAGAAGCCCGTGGTGAACTTGCTGAAATTATAAAAGAAATATCACCTCAATGGACCGAGAAAAACATACTTGATTTCGACTGTTCTATTTCTGTGCAACAGAAAGTTCAACTGCATGAATCAGCCCTGACAAAGGCTGCGCAGGAATGTACCCGTACAAGGATGAAACTCGAATCGGTTCGTATTGAACTGAAAAATGCCCTTGAACGACATGATGCAAAGGCCCGCGAACTGGAAAATAAGGATTATATACCTTCAGCATCCGCAGATGAAATCGCAGAAAAAAAGTCTTTGCTGCGGAGATTAAAAAGCCATACCTTTGAGCATGATCGTCTTGCCGCAGGAATGAGGCATCTTGAGGAACGCCTGTCGGATAAGCGCCAGGAAATAACACGTCAAGGCCCGGTTGAGAGGGGATATTTACTCGATATACTTAAATTTGCGGCCTTTTTTGCAATCATATTCGGTGCCGCAGTCCTCGGCATACTGGCTGCTCTTAAATTGTGGGCAATGGGTATGGCTATAGGCGGTACTTTAGTTGTCACGGGCATCATAATCTTCTTTATGCACCGCAGTGTTCTGCACAAGAATAACCTGCAGACCACCCAGAAACAGGCTCATCTTTCGGAGATTGAACAGCAGGCGTCTGCCATAGATGCACAACTTCTTGAAACAAAGAAACAGTATGCCGCAATTGCGGACAGTATTGCCGCACTTGCTGATAAACTTGGCATGGATAGCCCCGTAAGCTCCGGCGACATAGAAAACCTTGAATCTGTCATAGACGGGGATATCCGCATACTTGAGAGCAAAAAGAGGCTTTCCGACGAGTTACAGTCCCTTAAAAAATATTTACTGCAAACGGAACAATCAGCAGATATACAGGCAAAGGCTGTTGATGATTGCGAAGAGGCATTGCGGAAGGCAAATGATGAACGGGAAACATACCTCGAAAAACTCGGGCTGCAGAAGGGGCTCTTGCCCGGAACGGTCTATCTGATCTTCACAAAAATCGAATCTTTCAAGACCCGCCTCAAACATATAAATGAGATAAAAGACAGAATTGCTCTGATGGAACAGACAAAGGAGGCATATCTTTTCTGTGCGAAAACCATCCCTTCTCTTGCAGCCTTGATGGGCAAGGGCCTTATGGAAACGCTTTCAGGTATCGATCTTTTCCTTGAAAAAAACCGTGAAACAGAGAAAAGACGCCATGCAAGGAGATTGGCCGAAGAGATACTGGAAGAAAAAAAGACCAGAACAAAAGAAGCAAAGGATGCATTGCAGGAATCGTTAAACCGCTTTGCGGAGATTGAAAACGACGAAAAAAAGTCTCACGCATCATGGCAGGCCTGGCTTGGAGAACATGGTTTCAACCGGAGTTTATCCCCTGTTGTCGCTCTTGAGGCATTTCAGAAAATTGACGAATGCATTCGGTTAATGAAAGAAAAGGCCGAATTGGCTGCGCAGATAAGAGACAAGAATGAATCTATGGAGGCATACCTGCTTCTGGCAGGGACGGTTTTTGAAAAACTTGGCAAAGAAATGCCTGAAACACAATCATTCCTGAACGCGATTGATAAACTCGGAGAAGAACTTGACGAAACAAAGGCGGACAGGGCAAGAGGCGAAGAGCTTTCCCGGAAGATACCAGGCATTGAGGCAAAGATTGTCTTATCAAACGAAAAGATTGCAGGTCTTGAAAAAGAGATCGATACGATCATAAAAGCCGGGGGAGCTGAAAACCAGGAAACTTTCAGGACTAGGGGCGAATTCTTCGCAAAGAGGGCGGAACTGCTAAAGAGGATAAGCGAGGAAGAAAGAACCCTCAGGGCTATTTCAGGCGAAGAAGACGTTGATATACTCAAGGAAAAGCTGAAAACCCTTGACAATACACATCTCATAACCACGCATGCCATACTTTCCGAACAACTTGAATCTGTGGAAATAAAACTAAATCTCTGCCGCCAGGAAAAGGCCGATCTGTCCCATGAAATATCACGTCTGGCCTCAGCAGATGATATGTCCAATCTGAGGATAGAAGAAGAGGGCCTGCTGGAAGAGATCCGTCTCTTTTCTCAGGATTGGGCATGCTATGCCGTTGCCAGGTTTCTCCTCGGCGAAGCAAGGAGACAATTTGAGCAGGAGCAGCAGCCAAAAGTTATTCATGACGCAGGCGCCTTTTTCCAAACCATTACCGACGGAGAATATGAAAAAATCATCGCCCCTATCGGAGAAAACACCATAGATGTCATTACACGGGAAGGCCGGCGCAAACAACCGGTGGAACTCAGCCGGGGCACTGCCGAACAGTTATATCTTGCCATACGATTCGGTTACATCTCGAATTTTACAGTCAACGGGGAAAAACTTCCCGTGATTATGGATGACATACTTGTTAACTTCGATCCGGGACGGGCACGTCAGACGGCAAAAACTATTCTCAAGCTCTCTGAAGCACATCAGGTGTTGTTTTTTACCTGTCATCCTGAAACAGTGGATATTTTCCAGGAATTAAATGGGAATATACCAGTTTGCACACTGAAGGACGGAACCATACAAGGCGTGTGATACCGGAAAATTCCTCAAAAAAACATATCAGAAGGAAATCGGCCCGTGCTTTACAGGAAGAAATCATGCAGGGTTATTTTTGTTAACAAGGAAAAGGGGAGATTATGACATGCACAAAAGAGTTCTCATGTAAGTTTGCATTATGTTTTTTCGTATCTCTGCTTTGCCTTATTTTGCATGGTTCATGCGAAGCAGCGGCAGACGGTTTCATAATAGACAAATATGACCCGAACCGCTGCTTTAACGGTGTCACCTTGTTTGCCGATGTTTCTGACGGAGCAAAACAGAGGATTGTTGAAGTGGATATGAACGGCAATGCAGTATGGGAATATGCTGTTCCAGTACAGTTGTTTGCAGGAAAGAGAGGAAGAAAAAACATTGTTATGGATGTTGAACGGCTTTCAAGCGGAAACACCCTTTTTATTATTCAGGAAGTGGGAATATATGAAATAAACAAGGACGGCAAGGTAGTGTGGAACCATTTTGACAGCGCTGTTTCCCACTCTGTCCAGAGACTGCCGAACGGTAATACCTTATATACGCGTGGATGGGCAGGCAAAGGCGATAATCATGTTATCGAAATCAATCCTGAAGGCAATATTGTGTGGGCATGGAACGGAATTGCACAGTTCTCCAAATCCCCTTACGGAGGTGTTTATGATCAGGGGTGGATTCACGTCAACTCAGCAACCCGTCTTGATAACGGCAACACTTTAATAAGCCTCAGAAATTTTAATCTTGTTGCAGAAGTGAACAAGCAAGGCGATGTTGTATGGAAATGTGATCTTACAGCAGTTTTTTCAGATAAAAAGCAGATATCCTCAAAGGCACACCCTCACAGCCCTGATATTCTGGCAAACGGGAACGTGCTTGTTGCACTGACAGCAATGAATATGATTGCAGAATGCAAGCAGCCCGAAGGTCAGCCTGTTCAGGTCTGGGTACATTCTGATAAAAGAAGGATAGCGCACGTACGCGGTGTAAGCAGATTGCCCAACGGCAATACTCTGATAGTCGAGGCGAATAAAATTGTTGAGTTTACCCCTGATTGGGAAATTGTATGGCAGATGAGGCAACCGGCCATTGTGTTAAACGAACGGTCAAAAAACAGTTTCCTCTTCAAGGCCCAGCGTATTGCCAGGTAATGGCTTAAAATATGAAAATTGCCGTATCCCCGGATCATGAAATGATCCTCTTACTATTTTCCCCTGAGAATTGCCTGAATCAGGTCATCGAGACGTTGCAGGAAGCGGGAGCTGTCCCGCTTTTTACGGGGAGTTTGACCGCTCGTTATGTTCCCCAGGTCGCGAAGATATGTCATCAGATCTCTGTGCGCAAGGGCTTCACCAATGGATTCCTCGGTAAAAACACGTCCATTGGGATCCAGCACTCTTGCGCCTTTTTTCAGACATCGCGAAGCAAGGGGCACATCTGCTGATACCGCAATATCTTTATTGCCTATATGATCTACAATCCAATCGTCCGCTGCATCAAGATGGTCATTGACAATTACTGTCTCAACGAGTTCATCTTTCGGAATACGCATTTTAAAGTTGGAGACAAGATAGATTTTCAGTCCGTAGCGTTTTGCCACCTTAATTGCTTCATTTTTTACCGGGCAGGCATCGGCATCAACAAATATTGTGATCAAGAGATATCCTTTCGATTCGTGAAAATATACGGCGGTTTCAAAACGAATCCTACAACAAAAATTACGCTGCAAAATAAATTTGCAAAATCCTATTCTTTTGTGTGTTTTTTGTCAATAACGATTCAGCTTCTCATAATTTTTATTCATACATAAATCCTATTGTGAAATCCGACGTTATTGTTGTTGACAACAAAAGGCATTTCCTATTATAAAAAGAAAGATGCCTGGGTGGCGGAATAGGTAGACGCAAGGGACTTAAAATCCCTCGGTCCTCGCGGCTGTACGAGTTCGATTCTCGTCCCGGGCATTATCTTTATCTACATGCCCGCTCCGAGTGAAAACGTGCTCGTCCCGGGCATTAATATTTTAAATATGTTGCATTTCATCAGCATTTCACTATAACTTCACAGTCAGTTTGGTAAGAAGCAACAGCAAGTTTGAGAATTTTTTTAAAGTATTTTAAAGTGGATTTAAAAAGGGAACATCTGGATGCTACAGTCAAAAAAACTGTCCGATATCTAAATGTTTCGTTCATTAGGCCTTATAGGCCTATACGTTTGCTATACCTGCAAATTGCACATTTCGTGGTTTCGCAGAGGCAAGGATTTCAGAAAGAAACACGTCTCTTCCGTTCTTGCCACGTTCACTGCACTGATTGGTTGGAACGCCTTAAGATACCTTTTTTAGGCGCTCCGATACCCACAGTTTGATAATGGACTGTCGAGGCACCCCTAAGCGCTTCGCTTCTCTGTCCAAGAGTTGAATCATCCATAGCGGAAAGTCTACGTTGACCCTCTTCTGTTCTTGAACCGGTCTCCTGGCCCTTGAAGTGTCAAGGTATTGCGAAACATCGTCGCCTTCATCAAACTTCTTGTCGAATTCCTCAGCTTTCATATGTATCAATCTCCTCTTTGCGGGATCGCCGTACAGAGATTATCCTGATGCTATCACGCCGGTATGTTATAACCCCTGACCAATGTTTACCTGCAATCTTTCCTGTTACCAGGAACCTTGGTTCATCTGCGGTCTTCGCCGGAATTTCAATCAAGTCGGGATCATCCCACAGCGCTTGTGCTTCATAAAAATCAATCCCGTGCTTCTCCTTGTTTTTTTCACTCTTTTCCGAATCGAATTCAAATTGCATAGTATATAAATTATACCTCCAGTATACCTTTATTGCAATGATCTTTGCTTATTATATCCTCTTTTTTTTGGTTCCAACGTGGCCATCAGCGAAAGGCCGCTTTAATGGCCGATTCGCTGCATGGCATAGTTAGGCAACTCATCGTAATTATATGGTTTATCATTTGCCTCTGCCTATCTTAGCCATTCTCTTTGTCATGTTTTTCATCCTGAAACTCAGGTGGTGGTCCAAAAAGCCCCGCCTTTCTCTTGTCTTTAAGCTCTTCCAAGCTTTGTTGTGCTTGTTTCACGAGAAGAGGTGCCCTATATACATATTCCAATATTGCTCGGCAAAGATTATCTAATAATGGTACTTCTTGTTCGGTTAGTTCACCCAAAGAAGGGTGTGCCCCAACATTCCTAAGCTCCTTTAAATTCTCTGCTATTTTGAACAGTGTTTCAGGGATTTCTCCTCTTTGAGCCAGATCAGCTAATTTATGGCCCAAAAATCTGCCCTTGGCCTTCCGATCATTACAAACCAGTTCTAGAGTTCGGCCAATTAAGACCCCAAATGCATTAGCGTTAATGTTTCTTACTTCAAGGCTTGATCTATATGATTTTTCAATTTTATCAGGCAATCCAGTTGGCATATTTGATGCGAATGGATATATGATTTCTCTTTGGGATTGTTTTCCAGCCCATGTATCAAGATGATATTTACTTAGTAAGATTCCATTACATGTAGGACATTCCAATAGTTCAAAAATATATCCGTTAAATGTTTCCAGCGTTTGCTCTTCCCCTGTTTCTTCATCGGTAAGAGACACATCCAATGTTTCTCCTTGCCAATATGTTGTCGTAATTTCCAAACGTACAAGATTCCCGCAATGATCACATTTTAATGGTTGAGTGGTCTCATTTTTTTCTTTCATAACACTGCTATTTCTTGTTTATGTCTAACATGAAGCTGAGCCAGAGGCAGGTTTTATTGCCGATTGGCTCCAGCGATTCGATACTATTCAAGGCCTCCCCGAGACATGGTAAAATCGGTCTTGCGAGGAACCAAATCTTACCTATACAGGAGGAAGCCTTATGGACTTTTACAAAGGTCAACACAAATTTTACTGTGGTATCGATCTTCATGCAAGAAAAATGTATCTCTGCATTCTTGATGAAAAAGGAGAGGTGAAGCTTCACCGGAACATGGATACGGACAGGGAAGCCTTTCTGAAAGCAATTGAACCCTATAGAGAGGATGTTGTTGTAGCTGTAGAATGTATGTTTGCCTGGTACTGGATAGCCGATCTGTGCAGGAAAGAGGGTATTCCCTTTATATTGGGTCATGCCCTTTACATGAAAGCTATCCATGGAGGCAAGGCTAAAAACGATAAGATCGATTCACAGAAAATTGCAGTACTGTTACGAGGAGGGATGATCCCCATGTCCTATGTCTACCCTGAGAAGATGAGGGCAACAAGAGACCTGATGAGGAGAAGGAACCACCTTATGAGAAAAAGGGCTGAACTCTTAGCTCATATTCAGAATACCAACAGCCAGTATAATCTTGATGAAACCTTCGGCTGTATTGCGGTACCCAGTAAGAGAGGAAACATTATCGATAAGTTCGATCATCCTGCTGTTCAAAAAAGCATGGAAGCTGACCTTGAAGTTATATCCATCTATGATACAACAATAACAGATCTTGAACGGACCATTCTGAAACTGGCTCAATACCACGATCCTGTCTCTTATGCTTTATTACAATCAGTGTACGGTATAGGAAGAATAGGCGCCCTTACCATACTCTACGAGATAGAAAACATTAAAAGATTCCCAACAG
>Ga0351949_1078_pt1 | contig 14359 bp, 11 predicted proteins | sample BONcelT113001G15_FD_206856 | JGI IMG/M metagenome (GOLD analysis project Ga0351949, IMG submission 206856) | Enriched cells from coal bed in the Powder River Basin, Montana, United States - BONCAT cells T11 rep3 HSBNCT.T11.300.1.G15 ... | reverse complement strand
GCATTTCGTTTGTTAATTTATCTTTAATTTACACTCAGACCCTATTTCAGAATAAACAACAATTGAAAAAATAAATACTTTTGACCAACCCTATTAAACGAAAGGGGTGCTTCTGAAAACAAGTTATTTTTTATTGAATGATCCCCAAAATATTAGATGCAGATAGATTTTAAATAAATAAAAGTTTTTTAACACTTAAAATTAAGTATCATGAAAAAGAAAATTGCCCTCATTGTTTTTACAGTTCTTGCGATTTGTACTTTGAATGTTAAAGCACAAGAAGAAGAAAAAAAATCATCATTCACAGCTGGCGCTGACTTTTACAGCAACTACGTATGGAGAGGATCAGTATTAGGTACAGGACCTGCCTTCCAACCTTCAGTAAAGTTTAGTACAGGTGGTTTAACCATTGGAGTTTGGGGCTCTTTCGATGCAGCAGGCTATGCCGAAGCTGATCCATACATTTCTTATGCGTTCTCAAATGGCCTGAGCCTTGGGGTTACCGACTATTATTATCCAAGAGCCGGTGGATCTTTCACCGCTGATTCGACAAATGCTGTTGAAATCAACCTTGGCTATGCCATTGGCGGTTTAAGCTTAAGCGCAAACTACATTTTAAATGAAGCTTCAGTAGCCGCATCTGCAGGTAAAGACAAATACTTCCAGGCTGCTTATGCCTTTAAAAATTTTAGTTTAACAGTTGGTGCAGGTGATGGATGGCATACTTCAGATGGAGAATTTAATGTCTGTCATGTAGGTATTGGTACAGGTAAAGAAATTAAAATCACCGATAGCTTCTCCATTCCAGTAACCGGACAGGTTATATTCAATCCTGAAAGGAATCAGATGTTTATGGTTGTAGGATTTTCCCTATAAAACTTTAATAGGTTGAGATTATTCAAATTAAAATTATATAAAGATGAAAAAGATTGAAGCGATTATACGCAAAACCAAATTCGAAGAGGTAAAAGATGCTCTTAACGAAGCAGGAATTGAATTCTTCTCTTTTTGGGATGTACGCGGTGTTGGTCAGACCAGGGAAGGTCGGGTTTACAGAGGCGTTGCCTACGACACCAGTACCATTGAACGTACCATACTTTCCATTATCGTACGGAATAAAAATGTAGAAAAAACGGTACTGGCGATCATGACAGCTGCCAGAACTGGTGAAATTGGCGATGGAAAAATATTCGTCTCAACCATCGACGAATCATACCGAATCAGAACCGGTGAATTTGGAGATGAGTCATTATTCATAAAAGGGAAAGAAATTTAAAAACAACTGAAAAATTATCAATCATGGACGAAGTAACACTCACAACTCTGGCCGAATCCGCAGCGGACATGGCCAGATCGATAGACACCCTTTGGGTACTGGTAACAGCAGCACTCGTATTCTTCATGCAGGCAGGCTTCGCACTTGTAGAAGCAGGTTTCACCCGGTCAAAAAACATGGTGAACATCCTATACAAAAACCTGATGGATTTCTCGGTAGGTTCAGTTGTTTTCTGGATAATTGGATTTGGATTAATGTTCGGATCCGACATCAGTGGATTCATTGGCTCACCGAATTTATTTTTCAAAGACGGATGGGAAGGCGGCATTCCTGCTGAAGCTTTCCTTATTTTTCAGACAGTTTTTGCCGCAACCGCTGCAACAATTGTATCAGGAGCAATGGCAGAACGTACAGAATTCAAATCGTACCTTCTTTTTTCACTGGTAATTACAGCAGTTATTTATCCGATATCAGGCCACTGGATTTGGGGTGGAGGTTGGTTGTCGCAATTGGCAACTCCTTTCCATGATTTTGCCGGATCAACAGTAGTACACATGGTTGGTGGAGTGGTTGCTTTAACAGGAACCCTCGCTTTGGGTCCAAGAATTGGGAAATACAACGGAAAGAAAGTGAATGCCATTCCAGGTCACAACCTCGGATTTGGTGCATTGGGTGTTTTCATTCTCTGGCTGGGCTGGTTCGGATTCAATCCCGGATCACAGTTGGCTGCCTCTGGATCTGCCAATTCAATTGCAATCTCGCACATTTTCGTTACCACCAACCTTGCAGCCGCTGCTGGCGCTTTAGCAGCTACAATTATTAGCTGGATGCGCTGGAGAAAGCCAAGTTTAAGCTTTGCATTAAACGGAGCCCTTGCAGGTTTGGTTGGTATAACTGCCGGCTGTGCTGTAGTAACAGCTTCAGGAGCAGTACTAATTGGCCTCATCTCAGGAGCTGTACTTGTATTTGCCGTAACATTTATCGACAATGTACTTCATATTGACGATCCGGTTGGAGCAATATCCGTTCATGGAGTTTGTGGAGCCTTGGGAACCATCCTTGTTGGTTTATTTTCAGAATCAACAGGTCTGTTTTACGGACATGGAGCAGCTCAACTCATTACTCAGACAATCGGAGTAGCAGCAGTTGCAGCATGGACTGGGGTAACAGGATTCATACTTTTCAAAATATTGAAAGTAACCGTTGGTTTAAGAGTTCCAAAACGTATCGAGGAAGAAGGTTTGGACGTCTACGAACACGGAGAAAGCGCTTACAATTAATAAATGTTTCTTCAACAATTAGATTTGTTGTTTTTCAAGAAGAGGGGACTGTTGGGGGACAGGCCTCTCTTTATTTTTATACCCAAGCCATTAATCATGGTTATTTTACAAACACATAAAAATTGACATTTTGAGCGTTTTTATCAAGTATTTACATCTATTTTTAATCTTTTATTAATTTTTCATGTCTTTTTTAACTAAAATACCCCTTTTTCTTATACGCCGCATTAATATTTTTATATTTTTGTTCGAATAAATAATTATAAACTTTCAGGAAAAACCCATTCCTAATTTCACTAATTCAAAATTTAATTGTCATGAAGAAAATTGAAGCCATCGTTAGAAAAACCAAATTTGAGGAAGTACGGGCAGCACTGCACGATGCCGACATCGACTTTCTTTCCTGGTGGGAAGTAAAAGGACAGGGCACCGCCCGACAGGGGCTCATATTTCGCGGAATTGCATACGACGTAAATTCTATTGCGCGTATCTGCATTTCATTTGTTGTGCGTGACATCAATGTTGAAAAATCGATCAATGCCATTCTAGAATCGGCCTATACCGGAGAAAGCGGTGACGGAAGAATTTTTGTAAGCGACATTGCACAATCCATCCGCATCCGAACCAAAGACCGTGGCGACGAATCCCTCTACAACAAATAATTAGAAGCAATTTTATGAATACAAGAATAAAATACGCAGGGTTGGCATTACTCGGATTAATTGCCCCCACAGTACTTCTTGCTCAGGAATCTGCGGTGGCAGTATCAGAACCAACTCCTTATATTGATTTTGGAAATACAGCATGGATGATCGTTGCAACAGCGCTGGTAATGCTGATGACAATTCCCGGTCTGGCTTTATTTTATGGAGGTTTGGTCCGTCAGAAAAACGTTTTGAACATACTGATGCAATGTTTCATTTTAACGGCAGTAATTACCCTCGAATGGGTATTCTTCGGATACAGTCTTGCCTTTAGCTCATCAACAGGAGTTCTAGCTCCGTATATTGGCGGTTTCGACTGGGTATTTCTGAACGGAATAGGAATTAACGATGTTAGCCCATATTTTATTTCGCAGGAAACGGCCCGAATCCCTCACCTGTTGTTTGTGCTGTTTCAGGGAATGTTTGCAGTTATTACCCCTGCATTAATTATCGGCGCTTATGCCGAACGCATTAAATTCCGCGGGTTCCTCATTTTTTCGGTACTTTGGGCAATTTTTGTCTATAATCCGGTTGCACATTGGGTTTGGTCTGCCGATGGTTGGTTACTAAACATGGGCGCTCTTGATTTTGCCGGCGGAACAGTAGTTCACATCAATGCTGGTATTGCCGCCCTGGTGATGACTCTCATGATTGGAAACAGACGAAATTACAACAACCATCCAACAGCGCCCCACAATATTCCACTGGTAGTTATTGGAACCGCATTGCTTTGGTTTGGCTGGTTCGGGTTTAACGCAGGAAGTGGTTTGGCTGCCGATGGATTGGCCATCAGCGCATTTCTTTCAACCCATGTTGCTACTGCAACTGCTGCATTAACATGGGCTTTGCTCGACTGGACAATCAACAAAAAACCAACAGTGATCGGTGTTTGTACCGGTGCAGTTGGAGGGCTTGTTGCAATTACGCCCGCTGCCGGGTTTGTTGGAGTACCCGGTGCAGTAATTATAGGTGTTGTGGTTTCACTTGCGTGTTTCTTTATGGTTTCAGTCGTTAAACACAAATATGGTTACGACGATACGCTTGATGCTTTTGGAGTACATGGTGTTGGCGGTATTCTTGGCGCACTTTTAACAGGGCTGCTGGCCACTCCTGCCATTCAGGCATCATACAGCGGTTTATTCTACGGAAACCCAAAACAGTTTTGGATTCAATTAATTGCAACAGTAGCTACCATGGTTTTCTCAGGAATAATGACCTATGTAATATTTAAAATTGTGGACAAATTATTTGGAATCAGAGTCACTCAGAAAGAAGAAATTGCTGGTCTCGACATTTCACAGCACAACGAAATGGCTTATGCTGAGAATGATTAATTCAAAAGTTTTAGTTCGATCCCAACAAGTAATATGCTTTAGCTTTTTTGAAGTTTAGATTGAGAGATCTGTCACAAGGCAGGTCTCTCTTTTTTATACAATGCTCAAATCTGTCAGCAAATCCACATAAATCCTGAATCCTTCTTCAATCTCTGAAATCAGGATAAATTCATCGGCAGTATGCGAACGGGCACTGTCGCCCGGTCCGATTTTAACCGACGGAAATGGAATCACTGCCTGATCGGAAGTAGTTGGTGATCCGTAATAACTCAATCCCAGATTAATTCCGCGCTGTACAATCGGATGATCAACTGAAATTCCTGATGAATTCAACCTGAATGAGCGGGGTTTTACTTCAGAATCAATCAATGTTTCAATGATACTGAAAGCCTCCTGATTTGAATAATATTCGTTTGTCCGAACGTCAACAGTAAACGAACAGGTATCAGGAACCACATTGTGCTGAGTTCCTGCATTGATGATTGTTACCGACATTTTTACCGCGCCCAAGATATCCGAAGTCTTTTCGAACCGGTAATTTCTGAGCTTTTCAATGTCAGCAATGGCCTTGTAAATGGCGTTTTCCCCTTCTTCCCTGGCAGCATGTCCCGACCTTCCGTAAGCGGTGCAATCCAGCACCATTAAACCTTTTTCGGCAATGGCCAACTGCATTTGAGTGGGTTCGCCAACAATTGCCAGATCCAATGGTCCCAGTTCATTCAAAATACTAGCCAGCCCGTTCATTCCTGAAATTTCTTCTTCAGCAGTAGCAGCATAAATCAGATTGAACGGAAGATTCCCGTTCTGGTTGAAATGCATATAAACTGCCAGAAGTGTCACCAATGCACCACCGGCATCATTACTTCCCAAACCATACAGAATCCCATTCTCCACATCAGGAGAAAACGGATCGCGTGTATATCCGCTGGCGGGCTTAACCGTGTCGATGTGCGAATTCAGCAAAATAACAGGAAGGCCATCTTTCCAATCCAGGTTTTTTGCCCAGGTATTATTATTTTTCATATCGTATTTTATTCCTGAATGATCCAAAAACTGACGGATCAGAAGTGCTGCATCTTGCTCGCTCTTACTAAGTGAAGGCACTGCAATTAGCGATTTTAACAGATTAATGTAATTTCTCATAGCTCGTTTCGTTTCAATAGTTGACAAAAATCAAAAAAAATGTTCGGATTTGACACCAAATTCAGGAAAAACATGAAATATTAATAGCATTGCGACTTTTTATTTTGCGTAAAACTTACAAAAAGGTACATTTACAACCAGAAATCATAAAAAGTTCAACTAATACTCATAAATTATTCACATGGAGAATCAACAAAAAAATGGAGTTTCGAGAAGAAGGTTTCTTGGAACAACTGCCATAAGCATGGCAGGAGTAGCAATGTTCTCATCGTTAGCAGCCTGCAAACAAAATGTGGTTGATACTGATTTGAAAATTGGAATCATCGGGATGGGGCAGCAAGCAATGTTTTTGCTGAATGGGTTCCTTCAAATTCCGGGAGTTAAAGTAGTTGCCGGATGCGATGTTTACGGTGTTAAACGTCAGCGTTTCGAGAAAAGAGTAAAAGAATTTTACTCCAAGTCAACAAAACCTGTTGAAATTCAGACTTACGAAAAATACCAGGACTTACTGGCTCGTGAGGACATCAACGTAGTAGTAATTGCCGTACCCGATCACTCACATGCCATGATTGCCATTGCAGCATGCAAGGCAGGAAAAGATGTATATCTGGAAAAACCAATGACTTTCACTATTAAAGAAGGTCAGGAATTGCGTCGTGTCGTGCGCGAAACCAACCGCATTCTTGCTGTGGGAAGCCAGCAGCGCTCAGATCCTAATTTCCAGCACGCTGTTCAATTGGTTCAGTCAGGTGCACTCGGACAGATCGAAACTGTAAACGCTTATGTTGGCGCTCCGCCAATACCTTATAATTTACCCGAAGAAGCCCTTCCTGCCGATTTAAACTGGGATCTTTGGCTCGCTTCGTTACCAGAAACTATTCATTACAACAGTCAATTAAATCCACCGATCACGATCGAACCTGAACAAAACGAACAGTTCTGGGGCGGATGGCGCTGGTACAAAGAAATGGGCGGTGGTTTCACTACTGACTGGGGCGCTCACATGTTCGACGTTGCACAATGGGGACTTGGAATGGACAAAAGTGGTCCGGTAGAAATTTCGCCAATTGGTGATGGAACTCAGTACATGAAGTTTATATATGCCAATGGTGTGGTCCTGACTTCAGAACCTTTTGATGAAAAGAATACCAAAGGGGTTAAATTTACCGGGAAAGATGGCTGGATTGAAGTATCACGCGGACACTTCCTTGCTTCTGACGAAAAGTTCCTTCCACCTGCACAAGCTGAAGGTGATGCAGGTCCTTACGAAACAAAGATTCCTCACCAGATCAATTTTATTGAAGCAGTGAAGGAACGCAAAGATCCGATTGTACCGGTTGAAATTGGCCACAGCAGTTGTACTGTTTGTACTTTGGGCAACATTGCCTGCGAACTGAAACGTACCATTAAATGGGATCCTGCAACCGAAACTTTTATTGATGATGCAGATGGCGCAGCAACCAATTTACTTCATTACCAATACCGGGAAGGCTGGAAATTGGTGTAATTGAATAAACTGCATCTGAGGATGTATTGCCATAAAAAAGCGGAATCCGGGCAACCGGGTTCCGCTTTTTGTTATTCTGTATGCAAGATTGAACACATTAAATCTAATCCAGAACAAAACGGTAAGTGATAGTTCCAACCTGGAATGCGGGAGCATTATCATCGGCATTAAAACGGGCCTGAAGCGCGGCTTTCCTGGCAGCAGCAATCATATCAGGATCGGCTGTATTTGAACCTTTTACACCGGCTTCGGCTTTGGTAACCTGACCAGCTTTATTAACGGTAACCTGAACCACAACAATACCTTCATCATTGCCCGGATAATTCGGTTTTGGCAATGACAAGCCACTTCGTCCATCAAGGCTGAAGGATGTTCCATTACCTACCCCACCGCCCGGGCCATATTTATCCGCATTGGCTGTTCCCTGAGGACTACCCTGGTTGCCTGCGCCATAAGTTACGCCCTGTCCGGTGCTTTTCGAATCAGCTGTTCCTTGCCCCGAGCCGCCAAATGCGTTTTTTGCACGGTTATTAATTTCACCTGCCTTTCGTTTTTCAGCAGCAGCCTGGGCTAATTTCTGTTCTTCTTCTTTTTTCTGGCGGGCGATTTCGGCCAACCGTTGCCTTTCGCTTTCGTCCAAACGCTGTTTTTCAAGTTGTTCCTGTTTCCGTTTATCTTTCAGGATTTTTTCCGCTTCCAGATCTTTGGCCTTTTCAACTTCCTTTTTCTTTTTGGCAGCTTCAAGGGCAACTGTCTTTTCCAGTTCCTGAGTCATTAAAGCTTCCTTTTCAACAGGAGTTGCAACTTTTTTTACAGGAGGTGGCGGAGGCGTTTTTGTTTCAGCCTGTTTTTCTTCCTGATCCTTTATAGGAGCAGTCTCACTGGGAGCGGGTTCCTCAGCTCCAAAGCCGGTTTCCGAATCGCCAAAGTTTACCAGAATACCTTCTTCACCGGGCAAAGGTAGCGGAGTGAAAAAACCAAAGAACAGCAACAATGCAAGCACAACCGCATGTGTTATGAGGGTGCCAATCAAGCCTGTCCTATGTTCTCTTATATATTCCATTATTCTTCGGCTGCAGTAGCAAGAATCATTTTTATATTATTGCGTTTGGCAATATTCATTATACTCACCACTTGTTCAATCGGAACGCTTTTATCAGTATGAAGAGCAATGTAGGTCTCTTCATTTTCCTTTATCATTTGTTGTAAATGCGGCTCAATTTCCGAAAAAGAAACCCTTTTCAAATCACCATCCTCGTTAATGTAATACTTCAGATCAGCAGTGATAGAGACGGTTGTAATTGCCTTTGCAACAGTTTGATTATTGCTTTGAGGCAGTAACAACTTGAGAGCATTTGGCGCCACCATTGTGGAAGTTATCATGAAAAATAGCAGCAACAGGAAAACAATATCAGTCATCGAAGCCATACTAAAAGTCACATTCACCTTATTTCGACGTTTTAAAGCCATGATTTGCTTTTTATTTTGCTGGTTCGTTTAACATATCCATAAAATCACTGGTGGCAGCTTCCATATTAAAAACTACTTTTTCGACGTTGGCTACCAGAATATTGTAAGCAAAATAAGCAACAATACCAACAATCAAACCAGCAACGGTAGTTACCATGGCCTGATAAATCCCTGAAGACAACAAGGTGATATTAATGTTATTTCCTGCATTTGCCATGTCATAAAAGGCAGAGATCATACCGGTTACAGTACCAAGAAAACCAAGCATAGGCGCTCCGCCGGCAACACTTGCCAAGGCAGGAAGTCCTTTTTCGAGCTTCGAAACTTCAAGATTTCCCACATTCTCAATTGCAGTAGTTACATCAGCCATTGGCCGGCCAATACGCGAAATACCCTTTTCGATCATGCGCGAAGTAGGGGAATTTTCAGTGCGGCACAAAGCATAAGCTGATTCAATTTTTCCGTCCATAATATATTCACGGACACGATCCATTAAACGCGGATCCATTTTTCCTGCTCTACGAATGGCCATATACCGGTCGAAAAAAATGAATACTGCCAGGAATGACAGTAATACAATCGGAACCATTAATGGACCGCCTTTCATGGCCATATCGAAAAATCCAGTTACTATACCCTCCGGTTGAACGGGTTTTGCCGCGGCTTGCACACCTGCGGTTAAATTTTGACCTGCCTGTAAGATGATAAAATTCAACATATGAGTTTTGTTTAAAGTCAACAAAAAGAAAACGAGGCATACCCCACAAATAGTATGCCCCGCAAAAATACAATTTATTTATAAGAAATTTTCTACCAGGCAAATTTCAGCATATATACCCCTGCTCCTGCCAAATAGCCCAGTAAAGCCAGCCAGGAGATATGTTTGAAGTACCAAATGAAGTCGATCTTTTCAAGTCCCATGGCTGCAACTCCTGCTGCCGATCCAATGATTAACATGCTACCTCCGGTTCCGGCGCTGTATGCCAGAAACTCCCAGAAAACACCGTCCTGAACAAAACTAGCCATGTATCCGGTTGTTCCCACATCTGAAATTGGGTACATACCCATTGCACCAGCTACCAAAGGGACATTATCGACAACCGAAGAAAGGACACCGATTGACAATGCAATCAGGTTCACATTGCCCAATGTTTTATCGAGAAACTGCGACAATAGAAACAATTGTCCGGCTGACTGCAAAGCTGCCACTGCAGAAAGTATTCCTAAAAAGAACAAAACTGTGGGAGTATCAACTTTTCGCAGAATGGCGGTAATTTTAAGTTTACTCTTAATTTCTTCAGGTTTGTTTTTATGCATTATTTCTGATAAAACCCAGATGAGACCAAGCGAAAGCAACATTCCCATGTAAGGGGGCAAATGGGTCATGACCTTGAAAACCGGTACAAACAACAATCCGGCAACACCTGCTGCAAGCATAATATAACGCTCAGAATGTTTGGTAAACGCCTTGTCTCCAGGCTTTGAACTTGGCCTTGTTACATTCCCTTTCATTATAAATGACAAAAGGGTAACGGGAACCAACATACAAACCAAACTGGGAAGAAATACCCCTGAAATTATATTAACAGCCGTAATTTGCCCGCCAATCCAAAGCATGATTGTTGTGACATCACCAATTGGCGACCACGCACCACCGGCGTTGGCGGCAAGTACAATCATACTGGAAAAAAACCAGCGGGTCTTTTTATCTTCAATCAGTTTTCGCAACAAGGCCACCATAACAATTGTTGTAGTCAGGTTGTCGAGTAATGAAGACATGAAAAAGGTAAGAATACTAATTAGCCACAGAAGCTTAATTTTATTTGTTGTATTTACCCTGTCGGTAATAACTTTAAAACCCTGGTGCTGATCGACTACTTCTACAATCGCCATGGCTGACAGAAGGAAAAACAGGATCTCGCCAATTTCGCCGATATGTCTGATAATTTCATACTCCACGATGAAATGGCGTGCAGCTTCTATTCCGTGAAGCAAAGGGAAAAAGGATTGAAACTCTTTCCATGAGTGACTGTACCCAAGGCTTAAGATATTTTCGGCATCCATAATATATGCCACCCAACATAAAGAGCCAATAATAAGGGCCGAAGCAGCTTTATCTACTTTCAAAGTGTGCTCCAGAGCAATGGCAATATAGCCAAGTACAAAAATAACAACCATCAATACAAACATAATTACTGAATTTTAGTCCAACTTTTTTTGAGGGCTGCAAAAGTAAAATTTTGAATTGCTAATTGCCGATTTGTTTATTGTTTTTGGGAAATTGACGTAATAGTTAACATTAACTAAAGAGACTTTTTATTTTTGGAATTTAATCCAAACAGACTTTTCATTTTTTGCCAAAGCTCTTCGAAGTCGTTAAAATCTTCCCGGTACGAAAGACCAACCCCCTGTGTATAGGGCGAAGTTTCGTAAATAAGGTTATTGTTGGCATGGTTGTATGCTTTCAGCTGAAGTTTTCCGTTTCGGGTGAGTTTTACATTGACATCAGCATCGCCAACCAGACTATTGTTATTGGCATTAAGCTTCTGTGATGAATTGTTCGCGATATTTCCGTTGATGCTAACCCTGTTGTTGAACATTTGTGTACTGAGCGCCAGTTCAACTTCATCATTGGAGATTTGATCTCCCGGACGGTAATTGAACCCGATATCAAAATCGTTGCTGATCTGTGAAAGCCAGTTACTAAACTGGTTCGAAAACAATTCGAATGCTGTGGACGCCGTTGATCCGGCAAGATTGCTATTTACTCCTGTTGCATAAAATCTGCCAAGTACCAGAAGCGATAACATTTGCTTGTTCATATCTTCTTCTGAACTAATGTATTGCTTTATTTCATCTTTGATCCGGTCTTCAGTTGAAGGCAATTCAATATCAAATTTAATATCCGGATTGCTAAGATTTCTTGTAAGTGCAATTTTGCACAATACCGGTATCCGCTGGCTATCAATATTATCATACGAATTTGCGAACAGCTCGCTCAACGATGCCTTTAGCCGGTAAATCGCATTCAGATCGACAGTTGCATTGGTTGGATCTCCATTCCACTGAATTGTGCCGCCCCGCTGAATTTCGAACTTTTTATTGATCACATTTTGCAGGGTGAAAAGATAATCTCCCTGCTCAACTGTATATTCTCCATACATGGTGATATTTGAATTGTTGTCGATGTAAATCTGCATATTGTCTGATGAACCTTGTGCACGTATCACATCACCTATTTTCGAATTGTAAATCAGTTGGGCTTTGGCCTCAGGAGTAATCCGAATATCGAACCTCATTTGCAGATTTGACTTGATTACAGGAGTTTTCTTCTTTTCTTCCAAACCTTTATTTCCAGGGTTAACAAAAGTGAGAAAATCATATTGCTGTGCTTCGTCAGCATATTCCAGATAGATATTCATGTCTGTTCCCCTTTCCGTTTGCGCAACACCGTTAATGAAAACATTCGCGCCCTGTCCGGTAATCCTCACATTTCCGCTTCCGAAGGTTTTACCGTAAAATTGCTGATTGATGGCAGAAGTGGTATTGATAGCCATAATCCTGTCGGATCTGATGGACAAGTCATAAATCATATTTGAAAAACTACGGTGCTGGATGGAACCATTAAATATTCCTGAATTTCCAAAATCATCGTAAATTCTCATCTGCGGAAAAATAATCTTGTCACCTGCAAATTTTACGGAGTCGTTCATGGTATAGTTTACCTGTAATTCTGAAAGCATCAGTCCCGCATTGGACGCAAATAAAGCGCCTTTGTGCTGAATATGGTTCAGCTTACCGTAAACATGTACTTTGCCGGCAGCTTCACCATGAAAGTTGCTGAAACTGGTTCCCAGCAGCGGCTGAAGAATCAACAATGAAAACTGATCGAAATTCGCATTTACAGAAAGACTGTCTTTGGCCGGATTGTAAATTCCGTAGGCCAGCAAAGTATTCTTGTTATCCGAATTCAACAACACTTCGGCATTAATTTCACCGGCTGACCGATCGAGACGGCTCTGAACCGATGCAGTCCCCAGCGGATGTCGAAGCAGACTTAATTCGCTTATTTCCAGATCAGATAAAAACAACGGGCGCTCATAAATATCAAAAAATGAAAGACTTCCGTTAAGGTTTCCCCTAAGTGCCAGATCACCCGCGACAAAGTTATTCAATACATTCAGATCGATCTGGTCAAAAATAAAATTGATTTTATTCTCCTGGTTTTTATCTATTGAGCCATCGACAGTAATTGATTGGCCTTTGTTCGATAATTTAAGTTTGTCCACTTTTATAAGCGTCGAGTCAACTGTTATCAATGACGAATTGAGCTGCCATAAAGTATCGGCCAGATATATTCGGGTCGGTTTAACCGAAATCTCAATATGCGGACTATTTATTTGCTTGAAAAACTTTGCACTTGTATTCAACGATCCGCTGTACGAAACTGCATCGAAATTATTCCAGATCAGTTTCGAATCCAAAACGTTTTTTTGGGCTTCCGAAATCAGTGAAAGATTGTAAACTTTGAACTTCTTACCAAGGCTTAATTCTTCTATTTTATTGTGAATGTGCAGTTTCGAATTCCCATTCAAATTGAATGAAAATTTATGGAAGACCGCAGTTTGGTATTGAATCTCCGGGAAAAGTGCATTTATTGTCAAAGTATTATTTCCTGAATTAATAGTTCCGTCAATTGTAGCCGGCTCCATCATTAAATCAGGCATTAACACCCGTGTAAAACGATTGACATCCTTCAGGACAAGCTTAAAATCAAAATTATTGTGCGTTCCCTCTACCGGAAACGTAAGGCCTGCCGATGGAAGGTATTTGGCAATAATTTTCTTTACAGAATAGTGGAGGTTGTGAAATTCATACTTCCCGTAAATGTCTGCATCCAAAAAATCAGACCGTACCTGCAAAACAGGTCCGTTTTGATAATATGTTTTCAAATCAAAATTGTCGAATGAAACTGAATCGTTTTCATTTCGGTAAGTACCTTTGGTAAAATGTATTAAGCCATCTATATTATCAATATTACTACCTGAAAAATTTGCATTCAGGGCAAAAGAAACCTCCGATTGTTTGAATTTGCGGTCAAATTTTAATGCCCGAAGATCGGCTTTCGCTAACTGCATTTCAAAGTTGAACACCGGAACCGGAACGTTCAGGTCGAATTTACCATCGAACCTTAGTTTCAAATTCGAATCGTCAACCAGCAAATAACCATCAAATTTCTTGTTCAGGACATCACCGTTCAACTGGATGTTTTTGTACTGATAATTGTACACAAAAACGCTGTCGATCTTACCTGAAACCTTGGCCGAAAAATTGTGCGTCTGTTGATTTAGTATTCCTTTGATATCGCCGTTAAACGTAATACCATCCAATAAATCTGTTTGGAATAATTTTCCGATTTTGAAATTGACAGTTCGTAATTTTCCGTTTATTTTCAGTTTTTCACCGTCAGATGGAACAAACGATAAGTCAGTGGTCAAAACGCCCCATTTCGATTTGAAAGTTCCGAAGGCCACAAAATCGCTGAGGAAACCGGTGAAATTTCCTTTGTATTCAATAACTCCTGCCTGAAGAAGTTGGGCCGGAACAGTCAGTTGCTGAAGCGGAAAATTATCGGGAAGTTTAAC